>Ga0181409_1000003_pt1 | contig 78043 bp, 116 predicted proteins | sample 32SPOviralmetaG_FD_130138 | JGI IMG/M metagenome (GOLD analysis project Ga0181409, IMG submission 130138) | Marine viral communities from the oligotrophic San Pedro Time Series (SPOT) site, San Pedro Channel, CA, USA - 32 SPOT_SRF_2012-05-30 | ecosystem: Environmental > Aquatic > Marine >... | reverse complement strand
GCTGAAACTTCAGAAGAAACAACGATCCAGTTAGCACCACCTCTAAGTGTAGTTTTATGGATTTGAGCCGATAATTGGTTAATTTTAGTAATTAACGTTTGGTTCCAATCCTTTTGAGTATAACCCTGTAGTGTTTTTCCAGCGTCTCCACCGTATTTCCACTCATTGTAGTCCCACTTTAAGTTCCAAGCCGCTCCTTTTCTTAAGTCTCTTAAGATCTCTCTATCAACCTCAGCCGCGATTTGCTCAGATAACAATGCAGTTAACTCAGCTTCAGCGTCGATGTTGTGGAAAGCAGACACGTCTTGTGCAAGTTCAGGAGACCAGCTAGCTCTTAATTTTCTTTCAGTTACAGAAACTGTTACTGATTCTAAATCAAAAGATACCTCACCGATAGCATCTTCAAATTCAAGAGAAGAATACTGTCTGTATGTAAGAGTAAAGTCAGTTGGTACATCACCTTGTCCAGCGTCTGCAAAACCTGTAGCTGCTGAATAACTTTGTAAGTCCACGTTTATGAAGATTTTACCGTCTTCGTCACAGATGTCAGGGAATTGACCCGTAATACCTGTTCCTTTTCCACCGTACTCAACAAGACCTTTACCGTACTTTTGAGTTACAATGTTAAATGGTAATGATTTACCACCTTTTATTACTTCTAATGAAGCCAAAAATTCTTCAGAATCCATTTCGTTTCCGTTAGGACCTGAGATCTTTCCTTGACCTGCTTTTGCAAATCCAGTAGCTGTGATAATTACACTTGGTCCGTCTGCTGCTAATGCAGTAGCGTCTTCAGTTGCAATACCTTCAGCGAAAGTAACAAAGTTATTAGCCGTTAGAGTGATTACATCGAATTCTCCTTTAGAGTAATCGAATAATCCTTCTTCAGCACCGTCACCTTCTTCATAGAATCTATCATAAAGGTTTCTTTGGTTTGCACCATAACCTTTAGTAGACGCATCAGCGTTCCCTGGCATACCGTATGGTTCGTTATGACTTTGAACAGTTCCTGCTACGTTTCTATCCTGAATTTTAGGTACAAAGTAGAACAATTTACCGATTGGTAAGTTCATTGCTTGTACAGATACAATGTCATTCGCTAACAATTTTGAGAATACTCTTCTAATGATCGGGAATACTACAGTTTCAAATGATCCAGATGAATCAGATACTGCAGCTTCGTTAATCAAGTGTGAAGCTTGGTTCTCATATAATTGGGCGATATTGTCTTTTTGGTGTCCTTCAAGTCCTTCTAAGAACCCGAGGTCATCCCATTTTTTGATGGTATCTTCTTTGATAACTCTCAGGTGTTTTAACCCGATGTTACCAACCATACCACTTTCTAATAATGCTCCCATTTTTAATTGAGTTTTAATTTAAGTTATTTATTATTTTATTTTTGACATTAAATCTTTCATTCTCTTGAACTGAGGACTTTCGTAAGCTTTTGTTTCTGAAAGTACTTCTTGAGATGAAGATGTTGTCGGGGTTGAAGCGATCTTATCGACTACAGTTTCTGTAATGTTCTTCGAAGAATCCAATTCTGTTTTAATTGTTTTGTATGTACTCTTCGATTCTGTTAAAGAAGTGACTGAGTCAAATCTCTTCAAAATGTTTAATTTCTCGTGACGAGTAGTAGAATGTTCTGTGAACAATCTCGTAGCGTACGCTAGATTAGCGTTAAACACAGCGACTTCATTAAGTTTCTCTTTAAATAAAATTAACGCCTTTTTATATTCAGTGTTTTGTTTCTTTAAAGTTTTAACTTCCTCGTTGATCGCACCTGACTTGTATTTAGTCTTACCTTTAATACCTGCCCTGTTTTGACCACCTTTATCACCGTGAACGTTTGAAGTTGTTCTTGCAGCTTCGTCTACGTCCTCTTCATGAGTTTCTTCCTCTTCAGAGACTTCTTCTTCAGATACCTCTTCTTCGGAAACTTCTTCAGCCACATCATCGTCACCCTCACCTTCGTGAGCGTCACCTTCTGTAACCTCTTCAGAGACTTCACCTTCGTCTACGTCATCTAACTCAATTTCGTATACAGTGTCATCACCTTCTGAAACCTCTTCTTCCGCTTCCATATCTTCTGATACTTCTTCTTCCACAGCTTCTTCAGCTACTTCTTCTTCAGTTTCTTCTGATACTTCTTCTTCCGCTTCCATGTCACCCTCACCCATTTCGTGAGCGTCACCTTCGTTTGTTTCATCGATGTCACCTTCTTCGCTATCAAGTTTAATAATGTATTCGTCGTCTCCGTCTTCTAATTCGACGTTATCACCGTCCTTCTTTACAACAATCCCATCCTCAGGTTTCATTGATTTGAATACCTTAAGAACTTCGTCGTCAGAAGCATCGGTCATATCTAAGACATCATCGTCACCTTCATCATCCATTGCTGATTCTTCTTCCTCATCTTCACTATCAATATCATCTATATCAAGTTCGTCTGATTCCGCAGAACCCTCATCTTCTAAATCAGGATCTTCTTCGTCTGATGGTTCGTCATTTATCGAAGCTTCGTCTTCATTCCCTTCCTCGTCATCAAATTGTTCCGAGATTGGTATATCTTGTTCGTCTTCTGTTATAGGAGTTTTGTTACCCTCAACTACCTCTTCTTCCATGGTTTCATTAAGCACATCGTTTAGTTCTTCCTTCATCGTGGAAGCAAGTATACCTTTTGCGTTTTGCTTAACTGCCTCTTCCAAGTCTTGGACTTGTAGCAATGCTTGTTCTAAAATGGATTTTTTCATTTGTTATAAAATTGTTTACTAATAAATACTTCGTAATTCAGAAAAAATAAGTTTAATGATGTTCGGATCAAAGAAAAATTAACTATCTTGACAGGAAATTGTCTAACTTACCCATTAACCTTGACATTTTTTCATCGACAACAGGTTGTTCTTCAATAGATTCTTCATATTGATCTCTATCTTCAATATCTTTAAAAACGTATGCCCCTGGTGTAGATGGAGATGAAACTAAGTCAAAACAAACCAATTCAAAGTCTCCTTGGACTATATTCTGTCCTTTTTCTGATTTTAGTGATCCTACTCCTCTTGAGGATATACCGAGAGTAACACCGTTCATAAGTAACATTGCGGCTTGGTCACCTTTAGTACTTACAATTCCTGATTTCTTCCAACCAGGGGATAAGAGTAGTTTTATCTTACCCATTAATATTTTACCGTCCCACCACGTTTCTTCAATTGTGTGGGAAACTCTATCTAAATCTATTAGTGATGATGAGGGGTGGTTTAGTTCATTTAGTGCAGAACCTTTACCAATAACATCCTGATATTTCTCTACTTCTCTCTTGAGAAGTTTTTCAGGATATATTCTACCATTCTTATTTGGTGTGTCGAATTTCTGTAAAACAGCGTAAAGAACGATATCTTCAGAGAAATCAATCCCCTTCATTTCTCGTATCACCTTTTTATTCTCCTCAGGAGATATATGACCTGCATCATACTCTATGAGAATTCCTTTACCTATTTCGTTTGGTCCTAGTACCTTCATGTATCTATAGTTTTATTACCTATAAATACATCAATATCTAAGTTATTTTTTCTTTTTGTTGAAATTAAATAATAATTCGTCGTTTAGACAAGTGTCAACTATCTCTCTTACTAAAGAATTTATGTCTTGTTTTAGTTGTTCACTTTTAATATTGATGTCTTTGAGGACGTATAAAGTAATCTCCAAATCCATAAAAGACCTTTTTTCTTTACTAATACCTTTTGTTCTTATATCTAAATCAACAATACTCTCAGGTCTAAAAATATCAAAACCTAAATTATATATTAGTTTTCTTACTTTGGTTCTCGAAAGTTTTACTATCGAATCATAATTAATATCAGAATCTTGTGGTTCTAACCACGAATTTAATTTCAGATATATTGTTTTTAAATCTCTATGGTTAATTGTACCATAACCTATTTTGACATCCCTGTAGTTTCCTAATGGGATAAATCTTCCTAATTTCATTTTTTTCCATCTTATCTCTTTTATGGTGTAATAAAATAATACGTAAAATTATTTATTATATCAAATTTTTCTAGTATATTTATTATATATTCTAGTATGTTAATAATAAAAGTAAATAAAGATAAAGGTGGAATTGAGTCGGCAATAAAAAGACTCAGAAAAAAGGTTAGACGAACAAAACAAATTAACAAATTAAGAGAAGGTAAACAATTCACAAAACCCTCTGTTAAAAAAAGACTTCAAAAACAAAAGGCAATCTACATTCAAAAAATTAGGACCGAAGAAGAGAAGTAAAAAAAAAGTGTCCGATGGGACACTTTAATTGTTTTAAATTAGATTGTTTGATAAATCCTCTAATCGAAATAGATTGTAACGGGTTACTCCCATTTCCCCTACCTCGTCTTTGACTTGCTTAGATTTCTCTGTGAAATCTTTCTCACCCTCACTAAGTGTATCTAACTTTTCATATACAGATTCCTTTAGTTCAGAAAATTTTTCTTGGATCTCTTTTCCACTTAAAGACATATAATCTTTCAATTTCTCCCTCTCATTTTCTGTTAACTGTTCATCATATGAAACGTTAAAGTTATTTACTAAAACTGAATTTAATAAGTTTTCATTCACTGACTTAAATGTAACATTTTCAATCGTCTTTGGAGTTGTAAGATGTTCTACAAGTTTTTTCTTTGCCAAGACTTTCTTTGATATGTTTGTTAAAGTATCAGGAATTAATAGAGTATCTAAGTGTTCATACAATTCATTTGGTTTACACTCAACATCCTTTAAATGTTCATTTATCGTCTTTAATAATCTTGTGTGGAACGTATCTGTCATCTTATCATATCTTGTATTTAATACTTTAGATATTTCATCCACATAAATTATTGCTGTTTCTTTATCTCCAAAAGACATTGTCTCTATCTCTTCATATAAAGAATATAATTCTTTAAGAGACTCATTTTCCATAATAGGTCTAAAAACCTTATTAAGGTGTTCTTTGAATTTATCATCACCGTAACTTTCGGTGAGTTTTATTAATATTTTGTTTTTAATTGTTCCGAATGTCTCCATAATTACTCGTTTATAATGTCTTTGAGTTTATTCTCTATCTCATAAATATTACGTTGTGCCTTCTCGGAATCAAAAAGATCATCAAATTCTAATTTTTCGTCTCCCAATTCACCTAATATTTTAGTCTTTTTTGTTTTTTGACCTTCACTTAAAGGTGCATCGTCTGGCGGTGGTGGCGAACTATCTCCACCTCCCGATAAAAAGTCATCACCTCCCCCACCATCTGCGGGTGCGGATTGACCTGAATCATCCATCGATTGTCTTTCTTCTTCAGGAATACCATATTTCTTATCTACCTCATCAAATATGCCCGTTCGTTTAATAATGTTCTGAGTAATACCTAATTCCGCACCCATCGCTCTTTCGAGTCGTTGTTGTTGTAAATCAAGAACTACATCATTATCACTCATACCAAGGATATTCTTTTTAGCCCAAGTATGTGAAACAGGTTGAATACCTATTTGTGATTGATCTGAAGTTGCATCTTTATATAGAGTTACTTTTTCTTTCCATTGTTCAATTCTTAAGAGATCAGATTGTGCCGATGGGTTAGTTAATGATAATGTAAAATTATCTAACTCATCTTCCAAACCTAATAGATATAAGTGTACTAATGCAATCTTATTAAGTTCTTGAATCAATGATTTTTGAATTCTATTGATTGTTCTCGCAAAACGAATGTCCATCAATGCGAGACTTTTACCTTCACCCACTATTTCTTCGAAACCTAAAAATGCCTTAGGTATTCTTAGTGCCGCTAATAATTTCTTTTGGATATATTCTATATCCGCAATCTCACCTAAATTTTGTGCTCCTGGTAGAGTTTCAATAGGTGATGTTTGTGAAGGATCCCTAACAGGTATAAAATAATCTTGGTCAACAGCCATTTGGTTATATCTCATATCAACCTGACCATTTTTTGGATCTACTATAGTATCTCTTTTGAACTTGTTTGCAATTCTTTGTACGTATGATTCAATATCTTTATCATCCATATTACCAACAAAGACTTTGAATACTCTTCTTTCAGGTGCTCTTGATGTTCTATATATTAACATCGCATCTTCCGCAAGAAGTAATTGTTTCCATATACGTCTAACCTTATCTAACATCGATGTACCATAAGGTAATTTTCTATCATCACCTAAAAGTCTAAAGTGTGCAACCTCCCAAGCTTGGAATTCCATGTCTTTGTTTTTCCATGTAAACCTAAGTTCTCTACTCGGTAGTTGAACACCTGAAGGTTGTTCTGACTTATGTACTTGTGATGCTGCCCCCTCTTGTCTTTCTATTTCTATGTTTGGTAGTTGTTGACAACCAATAACACCTTTACTTGGATCTATTTTTAAATAAACGAAGTTGTCACCGTACTTTGAAGTACCACGACACCACATTTGTAGATTTGTATTAATATCTAATATGTTATAAAATAAATCTTCTAAAATATTTTTTACTCTTTTAGATTCTGAATATATGGTTAAGATTTCACCTTTTTCTGAAAGTGTTGTTGACTCTTCAGAGTATATATCCAATGCCGCAGAAATCTCAGGTGTAAACTCCATTGATTCGTAATCGTAGTATGCTGCTAACCTATTTGGTTCATAGTATACTGATTGATTATAAAGTGACTGATCAAGTTTTGTCCACTTGTCAGATATGTATGCAGACTGTTGTTGTTGCAACATCTCCTTCTCATAATCCTCTCTACTATCTGTTTTAAGAATTTGATCTCTATCGAACTTATATTGTGGTGTAGTAGGTCTCTCTGCGGTAAACCCGAACACCTTTGTAAGTCTTTGATATACTGTTAGATTTTGTTTGGCCATATTAATAAATATTATACATTATAATATAAGAAAAAAATTTCAATTTTTAAACCTGTTTATTTCTACCCCCGAATAACCACATATATTCTTTGTATTGATCAAGACTTAAATTACCGTCACCATTAGGGTTCATAGGTATTGTTCCTTGGTCAGTTTTCATAGAACCAATTGCATCAAACGCGGTTCCATGGGAATAAAACGATTTCTTAGTCTCATATGTTCTTTCAGATAATACCCAAGAATCTAACATCGCTTTATTTGCGGTGTCGTTTCTCTTTAACTGAGTAAAACAAACATCACCCACATACATAGCAATCGCCATTGCCATTATTGCGTCATCATGAGCACCTTTCATGTGGTTAGGTCTACCGTTAATATAAACGAATGTGTTTAATTCATTAAGTAACCTTGAGGATCTGACAAGAAAACCGTGTCTAAGTCTCTCCTCAAAAGCGGCAACTATCTGTGTTCTTTTATTGTTAAAATTAATGCCAGGTATCTTTTCCTGTGCTTTTTTGTTATACTTCCAAATATCATTTGTGTTTACACCGTCAACATATTGGTCGTTATAACCCATCTCCTGTAATTTACGAGATGTTGCAATACCCATTCCACCTGTTATGTCAGTAGCAACAAACGCCTTATATAACGTACCCCACTTATAAACTATTGACGCTAAATCATCAGGGGGGATCTTACCAACATATTCTGCGACTTGTTCATTTTCATCAAAATCAATAACACATATTGATGATGAATCGGCACTATCACCTCGGGATACGTCAACACCCATAATATATCTGTGACCTTCAATAGGTTCTTTCCATAACCAAAAAGTGCCCTGCATATATTTTTCAATGGGGTCCTTGATCATAGTTTTTCTTATGATGTCCTGTACGGTGTTTGGGATAACACCATCACCAGACCCGAGGAAGTCACACTCCAATTCCTGTGCGATTTTTCTCTTATCATATTTGAATTTTTTTGCCATATTCTCAAACCAGTGAGAATAGGGTTTATATCCTTTTTCGAGTAAATCCTCATAACCCTTCCAACCTTGTTCTAAAATTATTTCGTCATCATTATATTGTTCTCTATTCAACATATAATGAATAATATCATCAACTCGTATCCACTTTAAATCACCAGCATAACGAGGATCTTTAAACCATCTTACATCTGTAATTTTAAAGTCATTCATACCTCTTAGTGCTTGATCATAAACACCGTAGTATATCGGATCATGTCCGTTAGGTGTTGAAATTAAAATAACCTTACCACCCGTAGATAGAGATGCCATACACGCAGCCCAAAAGTCTTCTCCCGCTTCAATATATGCCGCTTCGTCAAATACAAGTACTGTTGGTGTATAACCACGTAATGCATCTGCGGATGTTGCGACGGCTTTAACCTCACAACCGTTATTCATTCTGTAACGACTTTCAGAGTTTTTATCTGCGGAGAAACCTACGTTAATCCACTCAGGCCACTGTTCTAAGAAACTTCTTACTTTGTTAGCCATCTCAATTGCGGTATCTCTCTTATTCGCAATAATAAGAATTCTTTCGGGATTGTCAGGTTTTGCTGTTTGTATTCTTTTAGATAACCATGCTGCGGTTACAGTTGATACACCTGCCTGTCTATATTTACGAGTAATATTTTCATTGTAATTATCGTAGTCCTCAAGTAATTGAACTTGGTCAGGAAACAGTTCTAATGGTACATATGTCTTTTTTGTGTTATCATATGTAGTCAAATACGTTTTTAGGGCATACGGAGTATCCTTCATGATCTTAGCGTACTCCTTTAACTGTATTAATTTATGTTTATCCATATCCTATAAATACAAAAAAAGTGGTCCTATGACCACTTTCCTATAATTCGTGTAGATTAGTTGTCGTCTTCGGGTCCTAAGGTTATTCCTAAAGATCCTAACAAACCACTTAACCCATCGTCATCGTCATTACCAATTTCTCGATTATATTCGTCCTCCTCATAATCTTCTCTTTTCAAATCTTCGATAATTTGATTAACCATTTTATTTACAATGTCTTTACCAAGTTCACTACCTCTAAGTATTTCTCTTGAAACTTTAAAGAATTCTTCTGTATTCAATGCGGAGAACCTTGAGAATAGGTAGTTTTGTATGTATCTTAAATCCTCATCAAATAATTTGTTTGGGTATGACTCGTAGAATTTTTCCCAAATAATAGGTCCTAATCTTAAATCCCAAATTTCAGAAGGTATAGTATCTGTTTTATTCATAACCATTTCTGCAGATCTTGGGTCATCAGGTAAACCTTGTGTACCTAAAATTTCCATTACACCTTTAATTAGTTCATGTACAAGTGCAGGAAAAAACACCGCCCTTGCCTTAACTGTTGGTGGATCTGTTTCCGTATCAACTTCTTCTTTACCCGCAAAACCACCTTGACCAAATTGACCTTCGATAACCCCATCGGGTAATAACCAATACATCAAATCATTTACAGACATTAATACACCATATTGGTTTACAATATTAGGGTTTCTATCAGTTAACTCATTTGCAACTAATTCAAACATGTAATGTCCTTTCTTCGATGCACCTTGTATAAGTGCGTTTATAAATCTTCTTTTTGCGGTCTCAGCATCAAATTTTTCCATTGCGGTGATAAACTCTTCCACATCATCTTCTGCACTTTCATTATCAACACCAAATTGTTGTTCTACTTCTTCCTCACTTGGGTCTTCACCTTGCATTTGAAAACCTTCAGGGTCAATACCACCCATTGGTACTATCTTGGCATCAAACTGTAATTGATCTTCAGGAAGTGCCATTTCTTTCTTTACTAATTCTACCGCTAAGTTTTCTAAGTATTCTTTATTCTCTACTTCAAAAGACATAACAGATCTTAGAGTGCCCATTAATGTTTGTTGTAAGGACATTAATGACCCTTGTGTACTTACATCACCTTCAAATCCTGTATATCTTTTTACCTTTTCTACAACGTCCTTAAATCTTTTAGACGCTAATAATTCCTCCCAATTAGAAGGTAAACCGTCTGGTTGTTCTTCAGGAAAAGATGGGTTATCTTTGAAGGGTGTTTCTTTATCTCTTAATTTATCCTCAATACCTTTTTCAATTCTTTCGGGATTGTCACCATAATCCATTGGTGCTTCCTTAATTTTTTTGATTGTTTCTAATAAGTTTTTTTTCGTTATCATTCTGCCGCTTGTTTTAAATTGATACCAATCGCGTCAAATGACAATACTTTAGGTAATCTTGCCTTTGGTTTTGGTTTATGTTTTGGTTTGAAAGGATTTTCTCTTCCTGGTTTACTTGGTTTCTCCCTTGTTGGTGTGTCTACATCAGGTTTAGAAGGTGCAGGTTGTTGTTCATCAACGTCGAACATACTCTGTGCATCAACTAAACTATCTGCCGTGTCAGATAATGACCCAATCAATTCGAAAATTTCTTTTTTAGTTGTTGTACCGTGATAGTATTTTTCATTTACTAACCCTTCAACCCATTCGTTAATTTCTTCTTGATCTTCTTCAACATTTTCTTGACACTCATCACAATCGTTTTCTTCATCAACGTCTGTTTGATCTTCTTCATAAGTTACAAAAGTTTTATTGTCATTCTTCGCCTTGTCTATGGCTTGATTATCATCTTTAGAGATGTTTAGGGTTTGTTCCGAAATGAGTCTTTCAGACAATTCAGTTAATTGTTTGTCATTCAAACCACTTAAAAGTTTATCTGATAAACCCTCATTTATAAGTTTATTTATAATTTGTTTTCTATTTTTCATACCCCTAAATTATATTTTAGTTCTTCGTTTATAAGGTTGTACCCTCTACTTTTTAATTTTTCTTTTACACTCTCTATTTTCTCTGAAAATTTGAAAGTGAGTCTATCTTCTTCACCTTCTTCATCAAATTTTTCCCATCCTAAAGATATGACCCCATCAACAGCATCGATTATACCAAAATAATCAGATTTCTGCACAAGGTCCAAATCAATGTTAGTGTTCTTTAAAACACCAACTAAATCGACATATTCTAAATCGGGGGATAGTGAATCGGGGTAAGAGGATGCGGGAATGTGGTACCACTCATCTATATCAAACTCAGTATGTTTACTGAAAATGAACTCATATTGTTTCTGTCCCTTATAGTCAGATCCAATTTCATTGATATAGATCAGTCTCATTTTATTCGAAATATTTGCTTATAGTCTCGTCAACGTGTTTGTTGATTTCCGACTTAAGCTCATCCAAATCTATTTCAGTTTCTATTTCGTTAGTATCACCTTCGTAAGTTTCCATTTCACCCACTTCTTCTTCGTGTTTAACACTTAAATCTGCGTAGTCTTCGATGGATTTCTCATCTTCAGGTAATTCTTCTTTTTGAATAGTGGGTTCGTCGTTAACAAAACTCTCAAGTTTATCCATGATTTCATCTACTTCTTCTTCGTCACCCTCTTCACCATCATTAGAAGGTAGTTCATCGTCTACAGATGGTAATTCATCACCACCGAAATCTTCGTCTTTTGGTTCGAATTTTTCCGCAATTTCTTCTCTATCATCTTCATCAAGTGAATCAAGATTTACCGCTGAAAGAACCATATTAATAACATATTTGATGTCGTCACTTTCCATTCTCTCTTTAACGTCTCTTAACGATTGTCCTAATTTTCCTGAGAATTTTTGTACTTCAGCCATATAGTCTGACCTTTTACCATCATCTTCACCACCCATTTCTTCATCACCTTCGATACCCGCATCTGCAGGTGGTAAATCGTCAACAGGAGCCTCTTCAGGTTCAGGACCAATTTCAGGTTCCGCAACAGGTGCAGGAATATCTTCTATTGGTGCCTCGGGTGCTACCGATTCCGCAGGTTTACTTTTGGATTTTAAAACGTACTTTTTCGCTTCATTGAGTGATTCTTGACCACTAATCAATTCCAATCTTTTAAACGCTTCTGCGTATGATTTAAAACGATTTTTATTCTTCATGAAAATACCACCGATATAATCTAAGGTACTTTCATTAAGTCCTTTCTTTACGTAGTATCCATCTTTCTCTCTTACGATACCATATGTACCGTTATTTGATTCTTTTGAGAATTCAATAGAGGAGTTTTTATTTTCGGTGACAGAATTTTTAGTTGACCTACCGTAGTTGGCGATCTCCATAATTCTTTTTAATTTATCGTCACCAGATAATTTTTCACTACCTAATGGTTTAAGATCTGACATATTATAAATATTAGTTAATAACTTATTCTTATTCTATAAATACTACAATATCGAGAAAAAAATATCGTTTATTGTTGTGCTATAGATAATTTCTTATCAGTGGTTTTAGTTTGGATGTCTAATAACTTGCCTATGTATCCATTTCTCCTTAATAATTTGAATGCGAGATTTTCATAGGAAAACTCTCCCCCTTTATCTAAACCACTCTGTCTAAACTTTTTTAACTTCTTTTTAGTCTTAAGGATATCGTCACTTACATCCTCTCCTTTAGAGAAGTTTTCTTCTATTTCATCGATTTTATCTTCGAAAATTGATGCCTTTTTTATGATCATACTCTTATCAATAGATTGTATTGTCTGTTTAGGTTCAACAATCCAATTATCATTCAATACAGAATATATACCCGAAGCGGTATGTTTTTCATTTACGTCTTGAACATAAATTTCACAATCAAAACCTTTTATTAAAATTTCGTGTTGTTTGTTCCACAAACTTCTTTTACTATTAAAGAAACCCTTTAATAAGTCTAAATTGTACTCTGTCTCGTTGTAGTCAATTAATATATGTAAATCAACGTCTGAATATTTTGACCAATTATAGTTTGATAGGGAACCTGTAAGAATGATATCATGTATAAAGAATTCGATATCTAAAAAATCCATGAATTTCTGAGTTACTTCAACAAGTCTATTTCTGATCTCATCATGCATAGAAAATTCACCATCCTTATTTTCAAAAATATCTTCTGATAGTGAAGTTCTTATTTCAAAAGATTTAACAATCTCTTGGTTGTTTCCGATTTCCTCAATCAGTTCATCAACAATCGTGTTATTCATTATTCCATTTTCTTATACTCATAGGTCTTAGATATATTCAAATTAAAGTACCTACCTTGCGATTCCGCCATTCTAAGTTTTGTGAACTTCTGCCACGGAACTTTATAATACTCATAAACAACACCACTCTTGAAAGTGACTTGTAATGTTTCGTCTTCAGTATTATAAGACGCAGACTGTAAATTCGACGATTGAATCTCTACGAAAATGTTTTTCCCTTCGATTTTTTCTGTTATAATTGCCATATTATTCTGTTTTATATTAATTATACCAATTATTCAAGACAAAATCAAGTTAGTCTGATGTTCTAAATAAATATCTGTAAAAAAATAAACCCCCAATTACGGGGGTTTAATTTATTTGATTAAGATGGTTCGTTGTTTAGACGACTTCTTTACTTTCGGTATTGTAATCTTTAAAATACCGTCTTGTGACTTGGCACTAATCTTAGTTTGATTAACATCTTCGGGTAATTCATAAGATCTATCGAATGATCTTGTATAAGAATTTTCATTTTCTTCGTCTTTATAAGACACCTTTAGTTTATTGTCTTCAACGACTACATTAACATCCTCTTTTGAAAGGCCAGGTAAAACGAACTCTAATTCATATTCGTTTTCTGTAACGTTCCTTAAAACATTTATTGATTCTCTATGAGATACATTATGATCGTTAAGGAACTCACCAACCAAATTAAAAAATGGGTCTTTTTTAAATAATAACATGTGTTTAAATTTTAATTGTTTATTTATAATTTATAGTACCAAATACGTACCAATAGACAAAACATGTTATTTTGTCACAAATATAATAATTATACGTGACATATTGACATTATATAATTTAGGTATATGTCGAGGTTGACATTTGGTATAATTTTTTGTATATTTTTAAAAACTAAAAAAGTATGTCTATAGATTTTTATGAAGACAAGGATGAGGGTCAAACTCAAAGAAAAGGTAAGAAAAACAGTAACACACCTGTACTCGATAATTTTTCAAGGGACCTAACAAAACTTGCAAGTGAGGGCTTGATTGACCCTATTATTGGTAGGGATAAAGAGGTAATGAGAATTGCGAGGATCCTATCAAGGAAAAAGAAAAATAATGTTGTTATTGTCGGTGAAGCGGGTGTCGGTAAGTCCGCACTTGTTGAAAAATTGGCAATTATGATAACAGAAGGTACCTGTCCAACTAACTTGTTAGATAAGAGGATTATGGCACTTGATCTAACGGCATTGGTTGCGGGAACAAAATACCGTGGACAATTCGAGGAGAGAATCAAGGCAATACTAAATGAATTAGAAGATGCACCAAACGTAATTGTATTCATTGATGAATTACACACGATGGTGGGTGCAGGTAATGCTTCAGGTTCTATGGATGCAGCAAACATACTTAAACCCGCATTAGCCCGAGGTGAAATACAATGTATTGGGGCAACCACTTTCGATGAATTTAAAAAGAACATTGAGAAAGATGGTGCGTTGGTTAGAAGATTCCAAAAAATTATCCTTAGAGAACCAACATCTGATGAGACTACTGAAATATTAAAGAACTTAAAATTATCTTACGAGGATTATCATAGGGTCTTATATACTAAAGGTGTTATTGAAACCATAGTCAAATTATCAAAGAGATATATAACAGACAAACAATTTCCCGATAAGGCAATTGACATATTAGACGAGTTGGGTTCTGAAAAGAAAATTACTGTGAAAGTTCCTGACTCAATAGAAAAATTGAAAAAAAATGCGGAAGACATTAAACTTCAGAAACTTGAAGTAGTTAAAGACCAAAACTATGAACTGGCGGCAAATCTAAGAGATCAAGAAAAGAACGTCCTCAAAAAATTGGAAACTGAGAAAAGGAAATGGAATGAAGAACAAAAACAAAATAAGAAACCTATCGATATTGATGATGTTTACGAAATGATAAGTGATACTGTTGGTGTACCCATCAATAAACTCGATACTAAAGAATCTAAAAACTTACTCAATTTAGAGAACCACATAACGAAAAAGGTTATCGGACAACACGATGCCATCGCAACAATCTCTAAAGCGATAAGAAGAAATAGAGTTGGTGTTAGAGGTTCTAATAGACCGATTGGGTCATTCATGTTCTTAGGTTCAACGGGGGTGGGAAAAACTTACCTCGCAAAAACTTTAGCCGAAACACTATTCAATGATCCCGAAAAAATAATCAGGGTTGATATGAGTGAGTTTATGGAGAAACATAATTTATCAAAACTAATTGGTTCTCCACCAGGGTATGTTGGTTATGATGAAGGTGGTCAATTAACAGAAAAAATTAAAAACAATCCTTTCTCTGTTATACTATTTGATGAGATTGAAAAGGCACATAAAGACGTTTTTAATTTATTACTTCAAATTTTGGACGAAGGACATTTAACTGATTCTTTCGGTAGAAAAGTAAACTTTACAAATACTTTAATAATCATGACATCTAATATCGGTGCTAAAAAAGTTGCTGATTTTGGTAGTGGTGTAGGTTTTGACGATGGAACTAATAGAGAAAAGGTTAAAGACTCTATAATTAGAAAATCTTTGAAACAACAATTTAGTCCTGAGTTTCTCAATAGGGTTGATGATATAATCGTATTCAATAAATTAGATAATAAGTCTTTGAAGAAGATTGTCACTATCGAAATGAACAAATTGAAGAGTAGATTGAGAGATAAGAATTACAATATAAAATTTCATCCAACAGTGTATAAGGAAATTCTTTCAAGAAATTCTGAAGAGGAATATGGTGCAAGACCTATTAGGAGAATTATACAAAATATGTGTGAAGACTTTATAAGTGATCAAATTTTATTAGGTCAAATTGTAGAAAACACGACAGTGGAGATCAAGTACGAAAATGATTCTTTAACTTTTTTAGGAAATTTACCCCTAATTTAGGAGATATCGTAACTTTTTTGATTTTTATATATATTTATACATCAGAGGTTCTCTTTGCCGATAACCTTCTCGTTTTTCTCGTTAATCAATGGTGTTGAAACCGTTGAAGACCTAAAACCCCAGCAATCCTTGTTGGGGTTTATTTTTGCCCTATAAACTAACTAACATGTCTACCAACTCTTTTTGTGGGAACATGTCAACCTTATCTTTACGAGTGTTAGTATGGGTCCATAACCCTTTGATTCTACCGTAGTATGCATCTTCATTAAATTCAAATGCGGAGACACCAATTTTTTTAATTGATTCAGGTAAACCTTTACGAACATCTATTGAATCTCTCTCACCAACCCATAAAATCCACTTTCTTAGTGATTCTATTTGTGTATCAGAATAACGATGCCATGTTTTGTGTCCTCTAAACTCTTGGTCAAGTGTAACTAATTGACTTTCGTGTACTCTTGTACCTGCGTATGTTTTACCATTCTTAACCCAACCGAAGTTACAAACCTCGATACCAACTGAGTGTGTGTGCATGTGTCGTGAACCATTTTTTCCTAAATGCCAACCGTATCCACCCTCGGGTATACATTGTACCATTTCTCCATCATATTTAGTGTCGTTACCTTTTACGGACGGACCACCTAATACAAATTCAGTGGCTACCGCACCTCTAGTATCTCTGGCCCATTGGTCAATACAATTATATGGATTATGCCACCCCGCTGTGTGGTGTATGAAAACATATTCTTTATTTGTGGGACCTTGTTTATATTCCCCCACAGGTAAAAGATGTCTATTAACAATCAATCCATTTTCCGTTTCATATATTTTTTCTGAATTATCAGTAGTAGCAATACCCATAGCATCCCAAGTGGCAGGACCGACAATACCGTCACTCCCCAAACCATTTTCGGACTGCCATTTCTTAACTGCAGATTCAGTTCCTGAACCGAAGACACCATCCGCTCCGATTTCAAGAAATTCTTGAAGTTCTTTGACTTCTTTTCCTCTTGATCCAATTTTTAAAATCATTCTTTGTTTTTTATTCTTGTCCTTCTTGTCCTTTTTTACCAAAGATTTTACCAACTTCAGCAATACCAAAAGAACCTAATGTAATAACTACGAATGAGTTATAGATAAACTCATTGATTACAAGGTCTGTACCAAAATACCCTGTAAGTAAATCTGCAAGTGCGAACAAAGTCATAATTGCAAATGATGCAAATCCAACGACAGATTTTTCATTAATGTCGTTTTCGTCTTTAAATAAGTCTTTAAATGCCATAATTTTTATTTTTACTTTTTTAATGGGTCATTCACCCTAATATATAAATAGTCGGAACTATGGGATTGATTATCTAAATTATATTTCTTATTATTTATTTTAGACAGATGCTCCGTTCGTCTAACGGTTAGGACGCCAGGTTTTCATCCTGGTAATAGGAGTTCGATTCTCCTACGGAGTACAACTATCGTTCTTTGACATAAATTAAATTAAAATTATAAATTATGGAAAATTTAGAATTCGTTTTAGGTATGTTTACATCAATTGGTGTGCTCGGTTTAGGGTATGCTATAGTAGGTATATTTAAGGTTAAACAACGTTCCAATGATTTCGAGGAAGTCATAAATGGAACACAATTAGATTTAGACAATAATCAAAGAGAGATCCACCTTAGGGTGGATGGTGAGGTGAAAGACCTCAACAATCAAATTGATAATCTATATCGTCACATTGACAGTAGATTTGATAAGTTCGAGAATAGGTTAACTAAGATCGATAAAGATGGGTGTGAACCCGTAAAAACATCTAAACAGTTGTTGACTGAATAGTCAAAAATAAACGTTAAAGAATGATAGTAAACCCCACAGAAATGTGGGGTTTTTTTGTTTATATGGGGTGGGGGGTTGATTCTAAATAATTTGGTTCATACATTTACACCATGCCGAAGTGGTGGAATTGGTAGACACGAGGGACTTAAAATCCCTTGGACAGTAATGTCCGTGACGGTTCGAGTCCGTCCTTCGGTACAAATGCACCCGTAGCTCAATTGGATAGAGCATCTGCCTTCTAAGCAGACGGTTATAGGTTCGAGTCCTATCGGGTGTACTATATTGGGAAGTATCTCCTCTGTCTTATACGCAGTAGAAAGAGTAATTGGTTACATATGGGTTCAATCCCCATCTTCCCAACCCAAGGTATATTTATGAATATGATAGATATAAAGTGGAAAGGTGTAGACAAATCAAAAGTTGATTGCCCGTGGGGTGACTATACAATATTATTTGAAAACGAAAATGTTAAAGTAAAACATATAAGAATAAACCCCAATTCTAAACTCTCATATCAATACCACTTAAGAAGAAGGGAATCATGGACAGTAATTAAAGGTGAACTATCGATAATATTAGACGACCAAAAGATATTTAGATCTTACGGTGAAAGTATAAGAATACCTTTAGGGGGTAGACACAGAGCGATAAATGAAACTGATGAGATTATTGAATTTATAGAAGTTCAAACAGGTGATTACTTCGGTGAAGATGATATTATAAGAGTAGAGGATGACTATGATAGAGTTTAATTTTTGATGTATTTATAAAACACTTAAAAACTAGTTCAATGACAAATAGTGATTTTTATGAAGAATTGTACCATCGAGCACATGACCTCGGAGTTTTGTCCATATTAAGAAAGAGAGTAGAAAAAAGATTTTCAGAGTCTGATAAGGATTGGGATATGAATCTTGCAGTAACTTTCACACAAGAAGAACTTAATAAACTTATCGAGGAGAAAAAAGAAGTTGATTAATTGTAGTTTTTTATTTATTATTACTACATGAATACAATTACCGTAGTTTACTCAACAAGAAAAATAGATCAAGATTATTTAAGTCATGTAAAGAAGTTTTTCTCACACCCAAAAAATGAATATTTGGTTTATGAAAATAATGGTGAAAGATCTTTATCAGACATATATAACGAAGGATTAGAAAAATCATCAAACGATGTTGTTGTATTCATTCATGATGATTTAGAGTTTGAAACCAAAAACATTACACCTAAAATCTTAAAGTTGTTTAACAAAAATCCCGAATATGGTATTTTAGGAATTGCGGGAACAGATAAACTTATTTCAGGACAATGGTGGAAAGATAGAGAATCAATGCAAGGTCAGGTGGGTCATATCAATGGACCAAAAAAATACATGTCTAATTATTCTAAATCGTTTGGGGACACAATCAAAGATGTCGTAGTAATTGACGGGTTATTTATGATGGTACATAAAAAAAGAATTAAACATAACTTTGACCCTCAATTTGAAGGGTTTCACTTTTATGATCTACCAATATGTCTTTTAAATTATATTGAAGGTATAAAGATTGGTGTAACAACTAAAATTAAACTCTATCATAAGTCTATTGGTGAAACTGATAAAAAATGGTTAAAAAACAAACTATTTTTTGAGGCGTTATATGAGAAACATTTTCCACTAAATTGTCAAGGTGAAAACCCTATTAACACTGAGTCTCCCTCAATAGTCGAGTATGTACCAACAAAATAAAGATTTACAATTAACACATATAACAGTATATTTATCTAAAAACAAACTAAAATTATGAAAAAAATTATCGACTTTTTTAAAAAACTCTTTGGTATCAAAAAGGAAGAGGTGAAACCTGTAGTGGTTTCTAAACCAAAACCAAACAGAAAACCAAGAAAAAAGACATCAGGTGGTGGTTCTAAACCAAAATCACCTAAGAAACCAACAAAAGATCTTATAAAAGAGGTAAAATAATTGGGGGTGACTGGAATTGATTGGAGTAATCAATTATAACAGGGCACGTAGTGAGATGTTTCCTATCACTTAAATCTATGGAGAATATTTTTAAACGGAGACGTTTATTCACAAATGGAATTAATGGGTCTAGTATCTGTTGATTCTAAAGTAGCAGTATCCTAAGGTTATTACTACAATGGGTTAGAGAGTGAAATACCTAGAAACAGAAACTCCTAAAAAGGTGGATTACCATTGAACCCAAAATCGAATGGTCTATTGGGTGTTGATCACAATAGTTAAAAAATGGTCATCAAATTTTGGAGTATTAGAAAATACTATCCTAAACGTGTAGTCCTCTATAGTTGGGACTAGCAAGACGAGGGTTCGAAACCCTCCACCTCCACTAAAATGAACTGTGAAAATGGTTCATTTTTTTTATGCTAAACTCTGAAGTGTAAAACGAACAAAGAGGTCATATGACCCCTTTGCCGAGATATTAGATTACACCTCCTTTTGTTTTGTTCTCGTTTATCAATTGTGGATCGACCAAAATCCCAATCTCTTACTATAAATATCTTTTAGATAAAAAAAATACCCCGAATCAACAGGGTATTTAACATTTTTTTGAACAGATTTTTTTGTGAATGTTAATTAACTTTCAACTTACTTCTAAGGTTCATACCACAGATAGAATCTGCCAACATCTCCCCAAAGTTAGTACCTTTCAAATACTCACCACCAACCTGTCTTAGGAAGTTGGCTGCTGCTGAATTTTTTTCTGCACCACCCGAAACATATACAAATAATCCTTCCATAAATGCATCGGCTAATTTATCTCCATGTTTTTTACAACTTTCTTGTCCTTTGAACACAATTAATACATCACCCAAATTTAAATCTGCAAGTGCAGCTGCTACAGCATCACGTAAATCACCAGTGAATCCAACCATACCTAATAGTTTTCTAATAATATACTCACGTATTTGTGACATTAAACCACTACTAACTTTATTTTTCAGATCCCCCTTTGATAAAGAATTACCTTCGGAATCAGATGCGTTGTCACCACCTGGTGAAATATACTGAGATAAGAAATCAGTAATACCTTCATCTAAAGAACCTTCGATTTCATCATCACTCTTACCCATTCCTTCTAAATCGGCAAGTGCATCCACAACATCATCAAACTTACCATCGTCGTTAGTTTCTTCATTCTCTAAAATGAGTTTGAATTTATTATTTAATTCGTACCTCTCATTTAAGGTCTGTTTAACTAAGTTATCTATATTAATTTTCATTTTGCTTGTCTTTTAGTTTCTCAATTGATAATTCCTTTCTTGCAATTCTTCTTGCGGTTGATGTCTCCGCCTTCCAAACATACTTTCCTTGTTTAAGGGTTTCTTTCTTTTTATCTAAACTGAAACCTTTTGATGCAAAATAGTAATTTATTGCCTTTAACTGTTTCTCAGTAAGTTCTTCTTTCAATTTCAATATGAACCTTCCACCTCTGAATTTTACCTCATTATCAATGATATCTTTTATTCGTTTACCGTCAATAGTTTTTTGAATGTAATTCTCTAACTTCTCAGGTCCATGAACCTTGATCATTTTTTCTATGTCTAATTTTGGTAATACAATAGGTTGTATTTCTAATGGTGTGATCTTAGTAAGTTTCTCTCTCTTTTTTACAGGATCAACTGCCTTCAATTTAGTAACACCGTCAGACTTTTTACCTTTACATTCTTTTGTTATTTTATCATAACTCTTTTTTGTAATTGTTTTAGAATAACCAATTATAACTTTGGCAAGTCTTGCATCAGTCTTTGGTCCATAATAACCATCCACCTTTAAATCACCAGCACATTTTTGAACGTCTTTAATTTTATCACTGATACATCCGATCTTGAATGGGAAACTATCACATGGTACATACTTAATACCTTTTCCTTTTCCTCCACCATCTTTACCATCCCATACAACTGTAATATGTGATAAACCTGTTTTAGGGTTTCCATCACCACCATCAGAATCACCTTTCTTATTAGATGAATCATCGTTACCACCACTTTTTTCTACTGAATATCCAAGTAAACTTAAAAGTTCGTCTCTTATTTCAGTTGCTTCAAAATCTAAGTTTTCAAGTTCTAATATGTGAGTACCTAATTCTTTACCCTTAATTTTTGGGTAATTCTTAATAAGTACACGTATGGCATCTCTACCTTTATATGATCTGTTTTGTAAACCTTTTACGATATTATAAGCGTCTTTAAGGTCTGTAGAATCTGATTCTAAATAATCACCACTTAAGTTGTCTTCAATACTGTCTATGGCTCTACTCATATCTTTCGCTGATATCTCAATTTTAGATGAATCTGAATTAGATGAGTTTGAATTAGATGAGTTTGAATCACCAATTCCACTTAATCCTTGTTCATTGATTGATTCCTCTAAACCTGTTTGGTTACAAGACCAAGTACCTTCAATACCGTTCGCCGCCTTCACTCTATAGTCAGGTGTGAAAATTACATGACCACCTGTTTCTTTACCACCAAACTTATCAATTTTATATTTTACTGCTACACCATTTTGTTCGATGATCTCTGCATTTGCGTCATCACCTAAAGGTGTTACAATACATTCAAGCCAATCGTTTACTGGTATCAAATCGTCATCAGATGGGATTGGATCTCCCTCAGACCAAAAGTTTTTCCACATTTTTGAAATAATGTATCCTCCAACACCCGCAATTAGTAATAACCATAGTAAATTCTTGATGAGTGCAAAAGATCCAACTCTCGTAACAACACCAACTAAACCTTTTCCAAGTTTAGAATTTTTCCATCTATTTGCAGACTTTAATATTCTTTGACCCTGACCCGACTTCTTAGCGGTACCCGTTAGGGCGGCAAGAATATCATCTAATTTTTTACTTACTGTACTCGTACCTGTTGTTGCTGCCTTGGTAGTGGTTGCTTTGGTAGTCGTTGTGGCTTTCTTTGTTGTGGTTGTCTTTACTTTAGGTTTAACCTTACTTACTACTGCAAAAGGACCAATCTTTTGGTCTTTAGCCCTACCAATCATAAGTTCGATAGTCTCTGCAGTATAACCTTTTTTACTGAGTCTTGTTTTTAATGCTTTCTCAGATTTAACACTACCAACGACTTTCTGAAATTTAGACCCCGCAGCAATTTCATTAACTAATGTTCTTTGTATGTCTTTAGGTAACCTGTTTGATTTGAGTAATCCAGATGCTAATTGAGATGCTCCCGTAGAACCTAAAGTTCCCGCTTTCATCGCTTTTATAATGTCATCAGATGTTGCTAATGCAACACCATCTACATTTTTAATAACTTGACCTGAATTAAGTGCAAATTTTACAACATCATCTATAGCTCCCTTTACTTTAGATATGTTTTTCGCGGCACCTCTAAGAATACCTTGTAGTTGTTCTTCAACTTCTTTATTACTTTCGGTTAATACGTCTAATAATTTCATTTTTAATTTTATATATAAATATGTTATAAATCGATTGCGTCCTGATCGAGTTCCACACCAAAGGCAGGACCCCTACCTGTATTATTAATATAGTCAAGTGGGTCTTCTTGATTACCCTTAGCCCCGATTATTTTTTCTGCACCGTAGGAGATTCCTCCTGCGACACCACCAGCAACAGCCGCCCTCTTGGCAAACTCTTTACCTGTTTTTACTGTAGGTACGAAACCTTTTCCTGGTTTTACACCCTTTTGTACTCCTTTTAAGTTAGATTTACTTAGTATCCTACCTAAATAAGATTGTAATTTTTTTACTATTGATGCTAACCCCCCAATTATCTTACCGATGAACTTAGCACCTGATGGCCACTTCTTCGCAATTCTCGATTGTATACTTTTTAATTTACTTGCAGTTTTCTTACTACCATTATACATCTTTTGAATAAAACTTTTCATTCTTGGACTCTTTGCAACCTTTACCGCCATTTGTTTTGAACTTAATCCTGATAATGGTTTAAAGACTGCACGTGCACCTTTAGCGGCAACCCCTGCGAGTGTTAATCCTAAAATATCAAAACCTAAGTCCAAGTATTTCCATAGTGGTTCACGATCATCACCGTCGGGCCAATCGTTATTTGCAATTTGGTATACATCCAATGCCGTGATTAATCCCCAAACAACAACCTGTGCTGTTTTACCAATACCTGTAGCTACTAGTATCGCATCCACAATAATACCTATAGTACTATAAGCGGCATCTTTTAATTTTCTTAATATAAATAAAACACCCTTTCCTAATAAACTTAATATTTCTGTCCAATCTCCCTTACTTATGGCGACACCCATTTCCTTAACTTTATCCCATGCAGCACTTGCGGTGTCTTTTATTGCGGTACCTGCGTCAGATACTTTTCTACCAACCCATGTATCATCAAAAAAGTCCCATTCTAATAGGAAGTCTCTTAATTTATATAAATTATCACTATTTTCTAATACAGGTAAGTTTGCCCATCCTTCTTGAATTTCTTTATATTCGGGGTTATCCACCTGTACATTTGAAAATATCGTTTTAAATATATCTACAGACTCCCATAAGTTACCCAATTTCGTCTGTTCTTGAATATCGAACACTTCATCATGTAAAACGAAATATCTCTCGTCTACCGTTAGATGTGCTTCAAATACATAATTTCTTTTTTCTTTGGTAATTGAAGAATGACCATTATAGTTAATCATACTATTATGTCTTTCTAATATTAAACCGTCTCTTTGTACTACCATCTTAATATAGTGGGTTTGCTTTACCTCTACTTATTTTAGATCCAACTATGTCAGACCATTTAGTAAGACCAATTTGGTTATCAGGACCTCTTGATACCCCTGTTTCCCACTGTCCTTTAGATCCTGCCGTAGTTCCTGAACCACCTGTATCACCTGATTCTTGTTCGTCAAGATCAGACTGGTATGACGCTAGCATACCTAACTGTTTTTCACTTACTACTATTCTCATTATACATAAATATCATAAAAATATTTTGAAATTTGTTGTGATATCAAAAAAAATACTTATATTTGTTTAAAATTAGATGAGATGAATAAATTTAGAACAATATTTTTGTGGATAGTAACAGTTTTACTGTTCGCATCATGTGAAAAATACGAACTTGAAAGTAACCCCCAACTTAACTTAAATGGTAGGTGGGATGTTGTAGATATTGATGTTGTTATTGACAATGTAAACTATGATAGTGAAGTTACAGTAACTTCTGAAGATCAAGCGTCTGTGGGTTCTTTCTATGTGACGGGTGTCGATAGTCAAGGTAATCTATTACTAACTCAAGATTTTGAAAGTACGATTATTAATAGAAGATTTGATATTGATGATACTCAATGGGAATTCGATTATTATGACTTAAGAATCACCGATGGTTTAGGTGATGAATGGATACCTATTGATTTTCCATGTGTATATTGTACAGAACGAACTATTCTTGAAACTGATTATATGGGTGAAAAAACGAGATATACATTCTCACTTGACACCTATGGAGCAATGCCTTCAAATGTTTTAAAACTAACGTCCCAAGTTTTCTATACTAATATTTTAATTGATGGTAACCAATACGACAAGGCCATCGAATCACATTTAGAAATCACTTTACATAAATTTTAATAATGGTACATCCGTATTTGTATGTTGGATTAAATCCCAACACTAAAGCAAGAATTATTTCGAACAAAAAAATGATTGTTAACACCGATATGGTTTTAAAAATAATATCAGAAGAACGATCGATTAGTATTGAAGAATTAACTTCAAGATCGAGATTAAGAGATATTGTTGAAGGTAGACAACTATTTTCATACATTCTAAGAGAACGTTTCGGTTATCCATACGCAAAAATAGGTAGTTTACTTCGTAGGAACCACGCAACTATTCTATATGGGAACAAAGTACACCAAAGTAATTACCAATACGACAAAAACTATAGGTCTTTATGTGACCGAGTATTAAAGAGGGTAAATAAACTCTTTGAACATGAAAATTAGTTCACTTATCGACCACCAGTCACAATTGTATTAATTGCGAATATAATTAAGGCAGACGCTAATAATTTCATCAATGGGTCTTTACTTACAATTTTCTCTACTTTGTTTTCCTCTTGAGTTGTTTCTTTGCAACATTTGTCTAGTTCCTTAGTGGACCCACATCCTACTAATAATATTGAACTTAACGCTATTACCATCATCTTCTTCTTCATACTATGAAATATTATATTGGTTTATATGATGAATGGTGTTTTATTCATCATAAATTGTACTATCCATCTTCGAGTACAACTTGATAAACTGTCCCGCCCTTGAGTTTGCTTCATCTTCTATATTTCCACCAATGTCGGGTGGTTTGGGACCGTCTAAAAGACCTTGTTCGTATTGTGAGTGATGAACTAATTCATGTGCACAACTCCTCATAATATCAACAATATGTCTATTTTTTGAATTTACTTTAATAACTTTCGTGGGTTGAGAATAATTGTAATGTGCCGTTGTCTTCAAGACTCCTCTACCATTCAATAGTTTGATTGAGGGCATGGTTTTAATGCCTAACTCGTCTTTAACGAATCTTATAAATGCAACAATTCTGTCTTTATCCCTTTGTTCTAAGAAACTCATACCAATAAATATGTTAATCTTTGATAACTCCTCGTTTGATTAACTCTTTTTTGATTTTGGTTTTGTTTCTACTTTGACTCGGGCTTTCATAAAGTTTTTTTAATTCTTCAGTGGAGGTATTACTAGGTGTATAGTGTTTCCATGTCCATTTATTGGTCATTTTCCCTTTTGAATCTCTTACGTATTCTTTACTACTTGGTTTTAATTTTATTCCCATTATATTAATTATTTATCTAACCACTTAAACCATCTATTCATAATAAACCAAAAAAGTACTAATATCCCGATTAATTTACACAATAGAATTATGTTTTCCATGATCAAATGATAAATATACTATAATGGGATTTCGGACCTGAGTCTTACAAAAGTTCCTCAGAACCTAAAGAATTTTCAGAGTAATAAGTCTCAAGTATTTCCAATACGAAATCGGATTCTATTCCGTCAATTAAATCGTGTTCATCTACGACCGTAGGAGCGTAGTATTGTATTTCATCTAACCTAAGAGTTAGTAACCTATAATATTCACCATCTGTCTCTGTAGAAAATCTAACTTCGAGTGTTTGGTCAGATTCTTCGTAATAAAATTCTATAATTTCCATATACGTAATAAAAATTACATATAACTATCGTAAAAAATTAAAAAAGTTAAGAAAGTGTAGTGTGAATGGTTTGTGGGTCAACATGTGTGCCACCCTTTAAAACCTCATAATGTAAGTGTGGTCCCATTGAGTTACCTCTGTACGGGTCATTTGGTCCACCACCTGTTTTACCTACAAGTTGTCCCTTTATCACCTGTTGACCTTTTTTGACTATATTAAAATTAGTCAAATGACAATATTTTGTTTCAAAACCGTTGGTGTGTTTAATTTTTAAAAAACCACCACATTTACCACCAGCATTTTTAGATCTTATAACCTTACCATCGGCAGGACAATAAATTGGAGTTCCCGAAGGTACTCCCAAATCAACCCCCTTATGATTTCTACTTGCATTACCGCCAATATTTCTCGGACCATAGGGACTTGTTAATTTATATTGTTTGAGTGGTACTTGAAATTCCTCCTCAGTGAAGTGAGCACCATCAACGTCATCAATCATTTTATTAATGACACTATCAGGTAATTCATCTTTATATAAACTGGCTAATTTATCAACGGTATCTGCGAATTTCTCTGCACCTGTCAGTTTATCCACATTTTCGATGATATTTATAAGTTGAGACTCTGTCAGTTTAATATTCATACTAATAAATATACAATTAAAAAGAAAATCTGTAATTTATAGTGATGTTGAACTGGAAGAAAATAAAGACACAATATCCAAAATCCTATGATAGGTTCGTTGGAGTAATGTTCCCGTATGTAGGTGTATTGGGCCTCTCTACCCTATACCTTTTTGAAACTAAAAAGTTATATTACTTTTTTGACAAACAAAAAGTGTACTTAACAATAGAAAGGTTTGGTAATCACCAATGGTTATATACCATCTCATTAGGGGACGGAACTGTCCTTTGTCCTAGACAAGAATCTCGTAAAACAAGAGATGAAATTGAAGTCGACGGGTTTATTAAGTGTTTTAATGTCTTGAATAAACAATTGAGTTATGATTAGTTCATTACAAATGAGAATGTCTATAAATTTTCTACTACAAGCCACAAGAGTTCTTCACGTTGGTAATTATGAAGAGGAAGAACTTGAAATGATATATAATTTCATTGTAAGTGTTGACAATGAGATATTAAATCATTATAATATAACATCGTCGATCATTGTTTATTCTTCGGATTTAGAATTGTTTCTTGAGATTGTTGATCGACTTATAGAGATATATGAAGATACTGAAGAATATGAAAAGTGTGATGAATTAAAGTCCAAGAAAGAACAAGCAATAAACATTTTAAAAAATTAAAATATGAGTGTATTAGGAATGTCCGACGAGGACAAAAAAAAGATTTTAGAAAAACATAAGACGGCAACTAAAAACCATTATGTAAAACAAGAAACTCTTAAGAAAGGTGTTCAAATACCTGAAAAGAAACAAGAAGAAAAACCCTCAAAATAAGAGGGTTTTTTTATTTAGTAAAGTAATATCCGTCTAAGTATAATCTATCTAATTCAGTTTCGTTGAATACTTTAAATGCATCTTTATATGATGATAATATTGGTTTCCTATCTACGTTAAAAGATGTATTTACCAAAACCCCCACACCTGTTTTCTCTTTAAATTTAGTTAGTATTTCATAAACTAAAGGATTTTGTTCTTTAGTTACTGTTTGTACTCTCGCAGTACCATCAATGTGGGTTATTGCGGGTAATCTATCCCTCCACTCTTCTTTTACCATTGGACAGAAGTTCATCCATCTACTTTCACCTTCCCATTCAAAATATTCAGAAACATCTTCTAAACGAACTATTGGTGCAAATGGTCTAAACCATTCTCTGTGTTTTACTTTGTGGTTTAAAGTGTCTTTCATATCTAATGGAATTGGGGAACATATAATACTTCTGTTACCTAATGCCCTTGGACCATGTTCGGAATTACCTTGTACTAACCCTAATATCCTTTGAATACTCAGATCCTCAACGATTGCATCTACATTAACCTTTTTAGCGTTATGTGTATTGACATACTCCATAAGTAAAGTTCGGTCTAACGCAGCAACACCTTTATACGTTACGTCTATAATTTTCTTTGGTTTAACGAGTGTACAAAGTAAACCTACGGGAATACCACAATCACTCGAATTAGGTGCAATAAACACATCTAAATGAGGGTAAGTGTCTTTAACTCTACTGTTAAGAGTTATATTCAATGCACAACCACCTGTAAGTATTATAGGTAGTTGGTACTGTTTGATACTCTCATCTACCAACTCGAAAAATATTAATTCAAATGCATGTTGTGCAGTACGGGCAAAGTCGTATTGATCTTGTCCCTTTAATTTATTTTCTTCAGAAAATGGTATACCGATTCTGTCTGATAGTGTTTTCTTCTTTTGTTCTAAATCCACGAAATAGGGTATCCTTGAATTAAAGAAATCTTTCAATGGTTGTACCCATTCGTCTCTAATTTTACCGTATGATTGTAAACCTAAGACCTTACCTGCGGCAGTTAGTTGGTTATAATGTTTTATATCTTCACAAAACAAACCTATAAGGTGGTAATGACTACCTAAATCAATCGAGTAGTGTTTTATATCTTTTAGGTCCTGTCCTTTTATTCCGTGTAGGATTCTAAAGAAACCATCATTTGCACCACCATCAAAAGAAATGATAACTGCTTCATCATGTGGTGACTGATAAAAACTTGAAGATGCATGTGAAATATGGTGATCTTCATTTTTTATGTAATTATTTGCGGGGATCATTTTTTTCCATGATTCAGGAAATTCTTGATGACCATGACCCATAATAAAGTTTTCGTATTTTGTAAAACCATAGTTCAGTTTCAAATACTGATATACTTCACCTATGATAGGTTCATGAACATGGATTGGTTGAAAAAAACAATGACTTGCGTTTTTCTGATTTACAAATCTTTCTAACTCAATGACCGTCACAATATCACCGTCTAATTCAACGGCAAATGCAGCATTATGATGACTGTGTAATGCAATGTTTGGTAAACCCATCTATGACTGTTTGAAGTATTTCTCTAATATTTCTAATCTCTCATCAGCAGATGAAAGTAATTTAAGTGTTTCAGTACAATTGTCCCAATAATCCTTTGTTGAGTGATCCCCAATACCTGCAGGATTATTAGTTAGTAGTTCAATACTTGCAAGTGCCTTGTTTTTATCTGCCTCGGCTTGAGACTTTAAAAAGTTATATACATGTTGTTTCATAGTTATTAATTTATTTTATTTTTTTAAAATGATAGTCACTATCTGCGTGACTTGACAGTGAGAAGGAAGGTGTTATTAATTCAAAACCTAACGACTCTATAATTGGTATTGATTCGTCTTGTAATTGAGCTCCAATGTTATATTCAACATGTTGTAACTCAACAATCAGATGTTCTACATTATTAAGTATTTCAGGACAACCTTTTAGGATGTCAATTTCACAACCTTGTACGTCTATTTTCAAAAGTTGTGGTAGTGGAAATCCTCTTCTCTTCATAACCGTATCTAAAGTCTTTGTTTTTCTCGCAAATTGGTTGGATGGATTCTCAAATAAAGCGGATGCCATACTACTATGTTGTGGGTTTTCCATGTAATAGGAATTACCACCAGGGAATGTAACATTTTTATAAAATGTAACCTCTTTATCATCGACATCACTAAATACACCAATTTCATATGGGTCATTTCCCTCTAAAAATAAATCTTCTGATTCTTCCATCGCTTCGAATAAATAATACTTAGCATTTGGCCAAACCTCTTTCGCAATTGTATTCCAATGATTTACACAAGCACCAACATCATATATAATATTTGGATTAAAACCAAACTCATCTCTCATTCTGATTAAGTACTCTTGATGAGTCGCATTAATCGGTCTTTCTCTAGATATGTCTTTAAGTCTCGGATATGAGTTAATAAAATGTCTTTTTAACTCAAAATGATTTAAAAATCTTGGACTTCCGTGATTCCAACCATTATCGTGTACAAATAAAGGTTGAGTCTCATTTTTTTTAGATTGTATTCTGTGACCCACCATCTCATATTCGTCGTGTGATCTTGAGAATGTGTTTACTGTGAAGACATTGGAGTAATCTAATTTAATTCTCGGTTCAACCCCCGTATTATAATAATACGTAAAAACACCTTGGTCATTATTGAAAGTTTTAATGTCTTTTCCAAACATTAATTTTTCAACCATAACATCTAACATTTCAACATACTTATCTTTTTTTGATAAAATCATTCCTGAGTTTAAGTACTTACGCTCACTTGTGTCGTATTGATTATAATCTTTGTACTCTGGCCAAGATTGTTTTGCTTCAGGTGTTGGCCACTGATTTTTTTCGTGTCCACATATGATATTATTCTCCAAATCAAACTGACCTATTAAGTCACCCACATTACCTAAACATACAACATCGTTTGCATCACAAAATACTATGTAATCACACTCAATATTTCTGACTATGTCTCTCCATAAATGTATTTTATAAAGAAGGTATTCACTCTCGTTACCAAACCTATTTCTAAATTCATTTTCTTCTTTATGGAAGTGACCTCTGTTAAAATGATGGTGTACAATTTCTTTATGAGGATTATATCGTTTAAAAGATTTATATAATGTGGTATTTTCTATGTCATATGTATTTTCATGTGACCACGTTACTGTTATTAATTTTATATTCATTTTCTATGTTTTAGTGCCATTCAGTAACTTCACAACCCTTTTCTCTGATTTGATCCATTAACCATATTGATTTATTTTTATAGAACTGATTACCTATTACCCCATGGAATTCAATCCATATATGTTTAATGTTTTTTGGCCAACCCCTACTAAGTAAGTCTTCTAATACCGCCCATTCAGCCCATTCGATGTCCATTTTTATATAGATATTTTGATTTGGGTCAAAGGTGTGAATGAAGTTCAAGAAATCAATCGTTTCTACCTCTATTGAATCGTGATAATCGTTATAGTGTTTATCACCATATGTTTCTTCTAATAGACTTCCCTGACTCTTACCGTCACCACCGTATTGTTTAAAAACACTAGTACCTTCCTTAATCCATACCGCTTTCTTATGTGAAGTAACTTTAAAATCAAATTGTTCAATACAGTTTATTGGGTGTAATAACTTATTTGGTTCAAAAGTGTGTATATCCCAAGTTTCGTCGAAACTCAGGACTGATGTTGCAAATCCATGTAAACCTTGACATCCATGTGTTCCTAAATCAAGAAATACATTGGTTTTTTCAACGACCACCTCTTCAGGAATATCCACAACAGGGTTTCCATGAAAAATGTCAAAGTATTCTCTCCACGTACAATGAATAAGATTGTAATCTTGTTTTGATTTACAGTATGTAATATCTAAAACCTTTTCATCACTTCCTATATAACCCGAATCCAAAGATTCATTTACTGTTTCTTTGAATGTAGTAACAAATTTATCTAAACAGTCTTTTGGTACAAAGAAACAAGTCCCTTGTATATGTCTTACTTGTGAAAGAGAGTGAAACTCATTGTTGTCTATATCAAATTCGGGTGAGTGAGAAAAGAATGTTACTTTCTTTGTATCGAGACCTCTCAATTTATCCAAATCGGGCCATTTAATACCTTGATAGGTATCTATGTTTTCTCTAAGACCACCCGCATCAGCCCAAATAAATAAGTCACCATCAAAATATCCATTGTCTTTAGAATCTTTTAGGAAACTTAACTTATTAAACATTATGATGTTATATAATGGTTGGGTCATTTCAGGTACGTTATGATGTGCCTTCTCTTTAAACTGATCCGAAAACATTAATTGTGTTAGTCTATCATTATACTCAATATAATATTCTAATTCCTCTATGGGTTTTACAATAAGTTTAGTTCTTTGAAAGGTAGGATCAAACTCCTCTCTCATCTTCCTAATCTCATCAGAAAATTTTTCTTCCGTATAGATAACAAAATCTGCGTCTAATGAAAGTGTGTTTTTCATCCACCATAGATATGTGTTATAAGAAAGATTAAAATTCTTCCAATTGTCTCGTCCTATGTCATATAAAGCCATGACAATTACAGGTTTGTTAATTACAGCCATTCCCAAGTAAATTCTTGTCCTTTATGAAGTAATGTACACACTTCGTTTTTAATAAAGAAATTATTATGTTCATCCATCATTGATGAAACTTTAAAGCCATCAGATGCCAACGATGTTGGTACAAAACCTTCCGAATAACCATAATAACCTTCTTCATGTAATTTCATTAAGTGTTCCATCGATCTCTTAGAATATCTAACTACAGGATAGAAAGAACCAATATGTTTTTCAGTAGATTTGAAGTTGTCACCAGGACCAGGACAATGTCCTAACCAATGACCTCTTGATCCTTCCATTCTACTATTGATCACTGAAACATTTGGGTGTTCAGGATAGTCTTCTTTTTTGAAAGCTTGAACAACTATAAAATCATCATCTACGTCCGAATAATTTTCTAATAGACTTTTTACTGATCCTTCAAATTTTACATCGTCATCAAAGAACCAATAATATTCATAGTTTGGGTTCTTTAAAAAGAAAGTTAACATTCTAAAGTGTGCAAAGAAGTACTTAGGATTCTGATGTGAACCCCAAAAATGATAACTACTTATTGGTTTATCAAAACCATATTTTGCGAAGTCTTCGTCGTTGTAAATACAAATGTTTGGTCCACCATATTTTTCTGAAACATATTCCTCACTATATCCGTGATGATCATCAAACAATACATGAAAGTTTGGGAATTTTTCTTCGTGGAAAGATCTTACAATATGGTGCCCATCATAATTTACTGTAGGGTCTAAAGTTCTATGATATGAACATACGACTACAGATGTATTATCGAGTTTATCTATGGACATCCTTTTCAAATTTTATATTATACTTTTCGTTTATTAAATTGTGCCATTCAGGTACTCTGTTGAATTGGTGTGCAATTCTAAATGGTGTACCTTCAGATGTACAAACAGTTTTATCTATCATTTGAGGAATCCCATACTTAAGATTGTTAATGAATCCCCATGATTTAAAAAATTGTGTTGGTCCTGATACCGCACTGTGTTGTACCCAACCTTCATCTAAATTGAACATTTTAAAACCTTCAATCTCGTTTCTTGATATCATCACATTAAATGCCGCTTGATCTTTAATGTTATGGTCATCTGAACCATCTTCACATAATTGATACATTCTTTCATAAACAGGAATTAAACCCTCTTTGGTACCACCAATAACACCCGAGTTTACTATTTCTTTTCCAATACATCCATCAATATATTCAGGGAAGATCTTTTTAATGTTATCCATATTCCATGGTTCCTGATTTATATCTACACCCTCACCACCCGCAAATACAGAGTAGGTTGATGTATCCATAAGTTCAAATGGGTCCCCTTGAAAGACTACATCGAATACGTCAGTAATCATAAATAAATCAATGTCAGTTGATCTCAAGAAGTCTAGTGTATGTCCTAATCTTTTATGATTAAAAAACCACTCATTTTCTACTGTAACTAAATGAGATTCAATCCCTAATTCTTCACAGACTTTCAAATCATCTTCTGTTCCGTTCGCCAATAACAAAATGACCTCACCGTTAGTGACATCTTTAAAACTTTGTGACCATAAACTAACTTTTTGGATATTACTCCCCAAGTTATTTGCCACACCTAATAACGCTTTTTTCATATTTTATAGTATTCCTTCTAATTTTTCACACCAACCCTCTTTTTCTGAGTGTGGCCAAACAATCCATTTATGTGGTTTCTCCTCCACGTTAAATTCTCTCCATATTTTCACCCATTCATCAGGAGTTGTCTGTAATCCTCTAATTTCACTTGGTTGTAAATCTTTCCTATCTAAAGATTCACCCTTTTCATTTTCGAAAATAACAGCAATGAAATTGTAGTCCTCTAATTTTAAACTTGATTTATGTATGTCAATACAATGTTTAAATATTCTCATAAATGAGTTTTCATACTCCTCGTCACTTAATTGTGGGTTTGGAGGTAATCCCCTATCCATAGTATACTTTTGAACTGCCCTCTTACCAAAAGATATTCCAGCATATTTTTCATAATCCTCAAGTGTTCTCACAGTACCAAAGTCATAAATACCAAAATCAATATCTTTTTCGTGACCATCCATCCCAAACAATTTTCTATTTCTAAGGTGTGAACTACTGTTCCTGTTTCCCCATGTTTTATCGTCATCCCATTGTTTAGTTCTACCCTTTCTTGTGTATTCGTGCCAAGCAATCACTTTATGTGGATGGAATAAATCATATCCCCAAGTAAATGCCCTTACAGCAATTGATATTTCTTCTCCGTGGAAATAATATTCGGGGTCGTGAGGAACTTCCTCAACAAAAGATCCAACACTAAATGCGAAGTGTGCGGAATAAAACCTTGAAGTAATTGGTTCTGATAATTCTTTATGATTCTCAATCGATGCGGGTAAGAAGAAAATTGCACCTTCAGGAATAAATCTATCGAAGTTCATCTTCCATGGTACCTGAATACGACCATCAGGGTCAGTTTCAGGATTATAAGACGATATGTAACTGGTTAATAGTGGTTTTTTGTGTCCCTTTTTCTGTAACCCTTTTAACATATCAATAAGTTCCTTATCCCAATCTTGGATAAATCTATGATGTGAATCTAATTGAAGTGTATATTGTTCACCATCATATTGTTGTTGTAGAGAGTTTCTCGCCCAACAAGCCCCTTTTGATTTGGTGTAATCAACATCTACAATTTTAAAACGTTTATCATTTTTAAATTCGTCAAGGTTGTCCCATTCATCTTCTTTTGAATGTTGCCAACAGATACTGAAAACCAAATTTTTGGGTTTGTGCGCCTTTTCAATACAGTCCCTCAAAGTAGGTAATAATTCGGGATCTCTGTACGACGCAATTTGTATAAAAATTTTACCGTTGTTTTTCATCTATTCTTTTTTTTAGAATATAAATAAAATAAGTGTAATCGTAAAGCCTATGACGTACTTGACTTATTTGTTTTTTTTCCTTATAATTTAAGTATGGAACAGATTAACTCACCGAAGATTGTGGATCGTAAAGTGGACGGTATACTTGATATTATTAGGGAATCGGGATTTTTCGATATCTTTGAGATTGGTGAGAATTATGCGAGAAAAGAGTTAACACATGTAGTCACTGAAGAGTACGTCAAACAACTAACTCCTGATTTCACAGTTGAATGGTCTAACGGTCAATTAGATAAAATACTAAGAAGAATATTCACAGGTTCTGTTCTTTACGAATTAAAAAAAGAAGGTATTGTAAATTCATATGAAGACGAAAATACCGAAGAGGTCTTCTTCCTAACTGAAAAGGGTAAAAAGGGATTTCCCGACTCAAACAAAAAATTTAGTCAATTATTATTAGAGGATATCGCAAGTCTGTTCTATCCGTCGGAGGAAAATTAATTTTAAAAAACCAAAACACATGTTATTCGATTTCGATGATCTTTTGATCCAACCTGCAAAAATTAGTGCAATTCGTTCTCGTTCTGAGACAAATCCATATTATGGAGATAAACTACCTTTGATGACCGCACCAATGGATACCGTTGTTGATGGGAATAACCATCATTACTTTAGTGATTTGGGTATAACGGTGGTTTTTCCCCGCAATACACCCCAACCATGGATGGAGGATTTTCTTAATGATGAACATTTCACATCATTTAGTCTAACTGATTTTGATATGTATTTTTTAGAAAATGACGTGGAAATACCTGATGGAAAACAATACAGAGTATTAATTGACATTGCGAACGGTCATATGAAAGACCTAATCCAAAGTAGTAAAACTGCCAAACAAAAATATGGTGATCAAATTGTTCTAATGGTCGGTAATGTCGCAAATCCAACGACATTTTACGATTATGGTTTGGCGGGAGTCGACTATGTGAGGATCGGAATTGGTAATGGTGGTGGTTGTTTAACAACCGTACAAACAGGTGTTGGATATCCTATGGCGAGTTTGATTAGTGAGTGTAATGACATTAAAAAAAGAAATCCTTTCATTAAAACTAAAATTGTCGCTGACGGTGGATTCAAAAAATACGCCGATGTAATTAAGGCGTTGGCTCTTGGTGCTGATTATGTAATGTTAGGTTCGATATTCAACAAGTCCCTTGAGAGTTGTGGTCTCACAACCGACTCAAAGGGTGAGGTTATCGATCAATATAGTAAGACCTCCCTTGAGATGTTTAATGTAGATATACCCCTATTTAAAAATTTTAGAGGTATGAGTACTAAAGAGGTTCAGAAATCATGGGGTAATGACGAATTGAAAACCTCTGAGGGTGTTGTAAGAACACACAAAGTTGAATACACTCTAAAGGGATGGGTTGATAACTTCACATCGTACCTTAAATCCGCGATGAGTTATACTAATAATAAAAAACTCCCCAATTTTATTGGTGGAGTTAATTATAATCTGATAACAAAAAATTCGTTTGAGAGATTTAATAAGTAATTAACCGATATTAAAACCTTTGTCGTCTGCTGTGAAATCCTTATCTCTATGCATACCATCTTTGATATAGGATCTAATTAATTTAGAAACAGTCATTTCCTTTTTGTCGGCAACCTTTTCAATTTCTTTAAAGTATGCAGGAACGATTCTAAATGACAACATTTGAATCAACTGTTGATTCTTAGGTTTCTGTGAATTTGAATTTTGGTTACTTTTTCTTTTTGATGCCTTTGATGCCATTGTTATGTCTTTATCTAATAAATACTATATTATTTGAAATAATCTATCATAGTAAGATTTGACTTTACACTTTTTTTTCTGTATTATTTAAAAAAACATTAAAGATGATAGACACAGAAACTTTAGAAGTAGAAACCATTAACACTAAAACAACCACAGTTGTTGACCATGTAGAATCATTATATCCTGAAACTACTGAATTATTTAAGAAAATTCAAAAGGAACAATACGAATTATTTTGTTTAAAACAATCAAACTACGGTCCTGACAATATTTCATTGGGAACTGACTTAACTCGTAAGGAAGATAGAAAAATGTCTCAAACAGGTTTATGGTTTAGAATGAATGATAAGATTCAAAGACTGAAACAGTTGATAGTCCTTGGAAACAAAGACAATGTAGGGGAATCTGTTGTTGACACATACCAAGACTTATCGGTTTACGGTGTAATATGTCAGATAGTTAAAGAAGGAAAATGGGGTAAATAACCAAACATAACCTAACTATCAACATATTTATAGTAAAACGAGAACTATGGCAATAAATGTAGACATTAACCATCCATCATTCTTAAAACTCCTAGATAAGGTTAACACAAAAGTGTTATCGGGTATTAAGGTTGATCAATATTTTTCATTAGCTGACGGTAAAAGAAAAGGTATATCATATCTTACTTTGAAGTTGGTTAACACCTCCTTAGGTAATAAAATGAAACTTTCAGAAAATGAATTACTAAGTTTTATTACAATTTTATGGAAGAGAAATGAAGAAATAGAAAATTACGAGTTAGCTGCGGTATACAAGGATATTATGGAAAACTTTAAGTTAATTTATAAGTCGGTAAAACCCGTTAAAAAGGTCAGACAAATAAAAGTTAGGTAACTTCTTCCCACTCAACATCATGTATTTGTTCACAAAAAATTAAGGTACCTTTACTGTGTACCTTAAATACGTGATCAACCCCTAACCATTCTTTTACTGAACTTGTATCTTTAACACGATCCATGTCGTATTCCGCATGTATTATATACAAATAACCGTTTATTTTTTGAATAGGTCTTTTATACGGGGGGTAACGGGACATTAATAATCGGCGGGTCTTTCATTAGGTATTTGGAAATCACTCCAATCCCTACCTTTTAAATTTATATTATCAAAATAAAACGTCCACTCATGTTTTCCTGCCCATATAACTTTAGTAAAACCACTTGGTATTAATGCTCCACCTTCTACGTACTTTGGTTCATTATTGAAGTGTATTGTTATACTCACCTTTACAGTTTCAAATACCTTTGCCAAATCTCTTTCGAATCTTTCAAGTTCCTTCCATGGTCCCCTATTTAAAGATTCATGTTGTAATGCACAATTTAGATAATTAAAAGTTTTCTTTAATGTTTTCTTATCATAACAATTAAAATTCGCTGCGGGAGCCATATGACCTTTGTCATAAACATTTGCCTTGTAGTCACCATTATCTGAAGTTTTCCAACCATCGGGCTTCCAAAAATCCATTCCACTTCTACTTACTACTCCCGTAGGACATAAAACCTTATAAGTGACTTGTAACGGTTGTTGGTAATCCTCAGAATAGATTACCGTATATAATTCTCCCTTGTAGGTTTTAACTTGACCATAAAGAGATGATGTGCCAATAACAAAACATATTATTATTAGATTGATTATTTTTTTGTACATTATTTTCATATAATTAAATTATTGTAAAAGGAGATCTACGATATTATTTACTGTTTGATCATCAACTTTTATTTTGTGATAGGGAAGACTATGTTGTATAAGAGTGTTTTCGATTTCCCTATCCAATTCAATCGATTCCTCTAAGTTTTGGTATCTCTCTATGTCGTTATGTATACCTTTTGTACGATCTAATAAAATATTAATATTATCGTATTTGTTATTTATTTCAATTAATAACTTATCAAATGTCTCACCATATAAATTGGAGGGATACACGTCTCCACCATTCTTATCATAGTAAGTTTTATATGTTAATGATAATAATATTGGTGAGTCTAATATTATAAATTCTACCTTACCGTACGACTTAACGATCCCTCTATGTTGGTTTGCAAGTACGAATAGTTGGTCCGCAATTGCAGAATGGTTTTCATCCCACGCTAATAGTTTAGGAAACTCATAAGGATTGTCACAAGTTATGTGTCTTTTCTTCAAATTATAGGTTAGTCCAGCAGAAATGGATGATTTCCCAATACCTGGACCACCAAAAAGATTTATAATTTTGGTCATTATATATAACTATCATTTAATTTATAATACATAAAATTCCCCATACAATCAATGGTATCGAGACTTTTACAATAATAATTGTTTTTTTCGCACCTAAAATTCAAAAATAGGTCAATAAGACCAAGTATTCATGTATTTATTGATATATTAATTTATATTAAAAAATATACCAACTAAATGGAGTTATTAGGAGCGTTTTTAACTGGTGTTGTAGGACCTGTCCTCTACCTATTCATCAATCAAAGGATGAAAAGACATCACGACAAAAAAAGAGACAAAATCAAAGAGAATATTATCAATACATCGATTATTGATAACGAAATTGAACAAATAAGGACTGAGTACGGTGCTGATAGAGTGTGGATTGCACAATTTCATAACGGAGGTAATTTCTACCCAACAGGTAAGTCAATTCAGAAATTCTCAATCTTTTACGAAGTATCTAAAGCGGGGGTCTCATCAGTAAGTCACATTTTTAATAATATACCATGTTCTTTATATCCAAAAGCAATGCATTTCTTGATGGAAGGTAATGGTATTTTCATTCCAAATTTTGCAGACCCTAAAACTGCAACTTTTGGACTCAAAGGTGCTGCAGACTCTGTAGGTACTAAATCATCTTATGTAATTCCTTTATTCACATTAGATGACAAATACATAGGAAACATAGGTATGGATTATGTATCTAAAAAGAAGAAATTAACTAAAGATGACTGGGAGCACGTTCAAATTCAGGCTGGTAGGATTTCAGGTTACTTATCTTCGTATTTAGAAAATCAGTAAATTTTTTTACTTCTTGGGTATCGTTATTGTGTTTAAAAGATATTTATAGTTAAAGTAAAAATAATGATTAAAAAACACTTTAATTAAAAGATGAGAAACGTAATAGTATTATTAATGTGCATTCTTTGTGCCACACCAGCACTTGCACAAAAGGAAGTAAAAGAGAAAAAAGACTCTTTTCTTAAAGAATTCTACAATGACTTTTTAAAATATGGAACAATTTATGGGGCGGGAGACATCCGCAACTCATATGAACCATCAAGGAAAGAATATTTTGTGAGAACTAACGATAATGGTAGTGTCTATAGCATCCCACAGGTTGTGGATGGTACAGAATATAATCCATTTGATTATAGAATAGGGTTTGGTATTAGAAAGTTAGCTAGATTTGATTATGAAAGAAAACCAGGTAACTTTTGGACAGGTAACGCAGACAGAGAAAGACAAATTGCATTATCCGCACCAACATCAGCCGTAAAGGGATTCGAATATTTATTCCATTGGGAGAAAGAACGTAACAGAGGTGATATTTGGACTAACTCAAGATACTTCCTTAGACATACAGGTAAATACCATATAGTTAAATTAGAATCAAGAGAACAAGGAGCGTTTGATTTCAAATATCAATCGGCCGAAGTAAGAGCAAGATTACCAATCGGTAAGAAATTCTCATTATCAGCAGGAGCAATGTACAGAACACATGACAGAGCGTATGGATACAATCCATTTGAAGTGTGGGTAAATGAAGAAGATGAATTTGGTAACCCAATGAATCCTTGGTACACTTTAGGATACGATAGTGGTTATACGGATCAGTTCTATACTGAAACATATATAGATGAGTTTGGTAACGAACAAGTAAGACAGGGTTGGTTTTGGCAAAATGAAGATGGTGAAAGAGTGGCAGATTCTGATTTAGAATTTAGAGATGGTATCTTTAGAGATTTAATCAATGATTTTAACAATGGAATATGGGATGAGATAGGTCAGTTTGGACTTATATCACCTGTAGTTGGTTTTGATTTTTACCACTACTCCCCAAAATTTTGGGCACACGTTTACGGTAATTATCTACTACCATATCACACCTATCTAAGGGGTGACGATATCTTCAATTATGGTAATAGAGATAATTGGGGCAAAGGTGGACTAAGACAGGATTCTGAATTTGAACAATGGGAGGACTTCCAATTTGGAGCTAACATTGGTTGGAAAGTAGGAAGAAAGTTAGGAATCTTTGTAGAAGGAGAATATACAAAAATGTGGGATACAGAATTTTTCTACAGTACATTCGGATTAAACTATACATTTAGATAAAATCAATAATCATGAAAAAATTATCATTAATATTTTTACTTCTTTCACTAATGTGGTCTTGTGAAAAGGAAGAAGTTCAAGAACCATTAGTTCCTGTTTTCGAAATTACTTTAAATGGTGACACATTTGATCCTTATGAGAGATACGCTCAAGTAAAGTCATATGGTGGTTCAAAAGTGGTAGATGGTAAATTAAGAAAAATATTTATCCTTTATCTCCAAGTAGATGATGGGGAAATAAGATTAGACAGACAACACTTTGCATTATATTGTTTAGATTCAGACGCAACAGATGATGGTGAGTTATTAGATATTGGTACTTACACTTGGGAAAATCCCGATGATAAGTACGCAGGTGTTGAAATACCAGGTGACCAAGAGTATGTAGTTTGGAATGAAGTAATAGTTCAAGATGCGGGTCAATTAGGTGGTCAACATAGTGGATTAATATGTTTAACCGCTGAAGGTGAGTTTTATAACCCTTATATACAATCTAACATGACTGTATCAATGAGATTAGAAAACTTTCCAATAGGTTCAAACACTAATGACACACCTTACAGTTATTTAATAGATTAAAGACATGGCAAAAGAAATAGGAGAAGGAACTAAAATCACATTAGATTTAAAAACAATAGGAATAGTCATATTTTTTATAGCTACTGTGGTTGGTATGTGGTTTACAATTCAAGGTGACATACAAGAAGCTAAGGAATTACCTAAACCGAACATAACCAGAACAGAATACGATCTTAAAGATGAATTGATTAGACAAACCATTATGGATACTCAAGAAGACGTGGAGTCCATATTAAGGGAGTTAGAGAAGATTGATGGAAGATTGTACGAGTTACAAAAACAGAACTAAAATGAAAGGTATATTTATATTATTATCCCTATTAATATCTACACAATTATATTCACAACAATGGATTACGGATTCTGATTTTGAAGATGAGGTACATGAAAGTCATCCTTTTGGGGATGATGATGTAACCATAACGGTTGTTGAGTTTTGGGTTGAGTTTAATAAATCAAATGAATTTAAAGAATGGGAATCTTTAAGAGGTGTTACTTATTTTAGATGTGATGTAGAATCTGCACCAGTATCTAAAAAGAAATATAGGATCCGAATGGCTCCAACTCTTCTTATTTTCGTTGATGGGGTTTTAGAGAAATCAATTAAATCTGGTTTAGATTTAATACTACCTAAAGATTTGGTGGAAATTCAAGAAGAAATTGACGATTTACGTCAGATGAGTAAATTCTAACAGTTCCTTATTTTGATATATTTATAATATTATGAAGAAATACATTTTTACTGAATCTCAAATCAAGAGTATATTGGACAATGTTGTCGAGGAACAAGTATTGACCGAACAGACCGCAGAATTAAATGCGAAGAAAGCAATTCAATGTTTTTTGAATAAAGTAGTCGGATCTAAATTAGAAATTGATGGATTACATGGTGATGGAACTTCATCAGCAATCGCAAAGTTCCAAAGAACTAAAAGAGGTTTAGATATGGACGGTGTTTGGGGTTACTCCACAGGTTCTTCTCTTACTGAAAAAGAGAAAGATATTATGAGAGATTGTAAAAGTAAACACGGTGACCTTATAGATAAGTTTTTATCTTTTATTGGGATCGGTTAATCATTCTTCGTTGCAGAGTCAAATACCTGAACTATAGAATCAAGAGAATCAATATTATAACATTCGGTATAACCACCGAAGTTTTCCAACAAGGGTCTGTAACTTTTTACGGACCTTTTCTTTTTTAATGTAAGTTTTATACTCTCTTCTAATCTCTCCGCACGTGGAGTATTAATCCTACGAAGTATCTTTTCAAGTGTATACCCCTCGTACCCATACTTTTTAGAAAATCTTCTCATTATATATTTTTTGGATGTTATACCAACCTTAACAAAAAGATTACCTGATTTCTCTTCTTTGAGAAGTACCAAATAAAGTGATTTAGGTAATTTATCAAGTTTCTTTTTCTTTTTTTGTTTTGATATCATAAGTTTTTTAGAAACATATTCTTGAGCTTTCTTTAAAGTTGTGAATGTTTTTTTGTCTCTGTATGGGTTTGTTATCCATTTATTGAACCTCGCAACAAACAAGGTTTTACCGTTATCAACCATATACTTTACCTTACCTTTGGTTTTGATTTCATAGATACTGTAGTAACCTTTCTTGAATAAAAATTTTTCCATATATTTTGGTGATATTCTAAATAATACTTACTTTTGTATAAATAATAAGAAATATATTATGATTAATAAGAAAAAATGTAGTGGTTGTAAAGAAGAATTGCCCATTTCACAATTTTACAAAAATAAGCGTATGCACGATGGTCATAGTATCTACTGTGTTTCTTGTACTCGTGAAAACTCACAGAAATATCATCAAAGAAAGAAGAATAAGTTGAAGATTAATCAAAGTGAGGATATTGTAAAAAATATGATACTTAACAATCTTGTGAGTGACCACATGAATCCTAACGCCGAGGTTATAGTGAAATTAATTATGACTGAAAGACTACTTCAAAATGCGTTAGAAGAGATTCAAACTATAAAACTTTCACTTTCATCACAAGTTCCAACGATTAGTTAAAACCCCTATATTTATATAAGAAACAAACACTTCTTATATAATATGGAAATTAAGGATATAATCTATGAGATGTTACTCGAGGAAGTTCAAAACAAGAAACTTCTTGAGAATCTCTTTAAAAAGTGGAGTGTAGACAACGACTCTATTACAATGGAGGATGTTGAGTACATCCTAACCAAATTCAAAGGTGGCAGAGATGTCGACGGCAATAATATACCCGCACTACAAGGAAAATTAAGTACCAAAAGACCTGAAATCATTTCATTTCTATCAAGGTATGATGGTGAGTATGGTACGTCTAAATTCGAAGAAAAGGAATTAAAGAACATCATAAGTTATACGTACCCCCAAATCAAAAGTCTATTTTTAGATTTCGGTATTAACTTAGAAGAAGAAGTTGATGAAGAAGATCCGTTCTTCGAAAAGGCTGGTGTCTCTAAAACCGATAAAATCGAAGCATCAAGAGATTTGTGGTTTGGGAACAAATACTTGGTTTATGATAATGGGGAGGGGTTCAGAATATATAGACCCAAAAACCAAAAAGAAAGTATAAAATTTGGTTATTGGCAGGATATGGTAAGATCCAAACATAACCCTAATGCAAGTAATCAATGGTGTATCACATGGGATAGACCAGGTAATATGTGGGCAACATATAGATCGGAAGGTAGGACTTATTATATGATCATCGATGAATCTAAAGAAGAGAGTGATAAGTATTTTATCAGTGTACTTCAACCAAAGAAAGATCCTAACCAAACATACCCATATAAACTCACTAACATGTACAACACGGGTGGTGATAGAGATATGAGGATGCAAGATGATGATTATAACACATGTATTAGTTGTATTTATCCTGAATTAAATAAAAGAGATGTACAAGAATTAATTGCATCTGTTGATTATGACGAATCGAAAGAGTTAAATGTATCAAGAGATGAGGCATCAAGAGTAAACGAAAGAGAGGGACACGAATTTGAGTTTAGAAGGGTTCGTAGACCACTTAAATTAAGATTTATACAAAATGGTGGTGTTCTGAGTAAGATAAGATCTTTTGAGGCCATGGACGAAAACTTGGTCAGAAGTTATTTTGAACAAATAAATCAAGGGAATGTAGATGATATGTTCCAATCTTATGAAACTTTTAAATTTATAATTAAGAAAAGTGGTATTCGTAGAGCTTTATCCGATAGGTTATTTAGAGTAGCATCTGAAGCAGGATTACAACCTAAAGACTTTGGAATTGGTAAAATCTTTACAAAATTACTTGAATCTTCATTCAAACCGATATTTGTATCTAAACAAGACGCAGATATTAAGATCATGGAAAACAAAGAAAATGAATTGGTTGGTATCTATAACGCAGGTAGAGGTGAGTGGTTAGAACATGGTGGTGTACAGTATACTCCTGATTATAAAGAAATGTTAGATCCGACTTATGGTGTTTTCGATATTGAAGGTAAATTAGGTATAAAGAAAAAAGGTGATGACCAAGAAAAACCTGAAGAACCTACCCAAGATGTACCTGATACAACACAGAATGACGATACAGATACTGAAGACCAACTACAAGAACAAATGGATGGTCAAATCACATATTTGGTAACTACTTATAGTCGTTCAGGGAACAAAGATGATAACTCTAATTTTTACGTTATTAGTAATGTTTTAGATAATGACGCAACTGTTAGTATCATGTCCCAAAGAACTTGGAAAGACTTAGGAGAACCATCGTTTATGGATATTACAGATGTAAACTATGATTTCGACAAACCTTACGATAATGTAGATGATTACACACAAAAGGGAGTAAACGAAAAAAGGGGTTAATTAAAACCCCCCCCTCTTTATTCTATCAATCTAATCTCAGATCGTACCCTGCAAATTTTGTCATATATGAAGTTAAGGTCGTACCATAACCATCTTTGAATTGGTATCCTTTCCTAAAGAATTTTCTAACATTACCTTGACCAGCAAGATGTGCTGCCGCTAAAATACCTGATTCAGTAATATGAACACCATGTACTACTTTACCTTCGTATTTGTTGATGTATTTCTGTAGTTTCTTTTTATTATGTCTTAGAAGATCTAACATTGCCTTCTCTTGGATTTCAGGGTGATTTAAAAACTCCTCCCTTGTTAGATCGTAACCTAATCCTTTCAGGGTACCTTTACCAAACTGGTACTTACCCATATAACCGTAAGTGTTAACTATTTTATAATTGTTACCACTTTCTTTTTGCCCTATCGAATTTAAAAAAGGATCTAATTCATCTTTAATAATGACAGGTTCAATTGGTAGTGGTTCAATAAACACTATTGGTTCGATTTGTGGTCTTACCATGGCATTGATCTCACCTGTTTTGTGTACTTTCGCGGAAACTAATAGTATTGCGAAAAGACATAACGATTTAATTGTAAAATGATTTTTCATGATTATTGTTTTTAGTGGATTACCGCTAACGAGTATATTGTTGTCCAAAGAATGTGTAATTTTTAATTACAGATACATCATTACCCTCAACTGATATTGTTGTTTCTTCGTCGGGGTAAATAGCATCAACGGGACACTCGGGTAAACAAGCACCACAATCAATACATTCGTCAGGATTTATGAAAAGTTGTTTGTCTTTTAGTTCTTCTGATGAAAATGTGTTCACTTCGCCACCACTTCCGTTAGGATCTATGGGTCCATGAATACAGTCTACGGGACAAACCTCAACACAGACTGTGTCACATACTCCAACACATGAAGAACCAATAATATAACTCATATAGTCTTTTTTCTATTTTATGTTGACCCAACAAATATAGTATATTTTTTTGATATTACAAAAAATATGTTATATATTTGTACAACTAAGACAAACTACAGTATCAAATAAATATTGAAATCTTGGTATTTCTCATATATATTAATCACTTTGGGTGTATTTATTATAAAAAGAATATTATGAAAAAAATTGTTTTGACTACTGAACAAATGAATAAAATAAACGAATATGTTTCATCTGAGGGTGAAACGAATGAACTAAATGAAGGTATGGGTGATAACAGATATGAAATGAAATGTGAACTTGATTTTAACTATAGTTCGAGTTTAACATTCAAAGGTCAAGAGATAGAAGATATTGAAAATTTAGAGTTCACCGTAAACTACCTGATCGAATCAGAACACCGTAGTTGGGGAATCAAAACAATTTCAGTATATGACGTTCAAGGTCCTGAAGAATTAGATTTGTATATTCAATATTATCCTGAAGGTTCAGAAGATCCAACGGATGCAACAATCAAAGTAAAAATTGATTGGGATTCTGCGGATATTGATCAACAAGAACCAAGAGGTATTATTGGTATTGATGAAAATATTGAAATTGAATTAGAGAATGATTCTGACGGAAATATTGTTGCTTCGTCAATCAATGTTATTACTTATTCTATTTAAGTTTTACCCCTTTTAATTTTCTATCGTGGTGTTTAAATCTTGCGGGGTTTGCCATTACTTCCGCCTTGGAGAATAATCTTTTCTTTCTTGTTCTTGAAAGAGACCTTCTCCCCTCACCTACTTCATCCTCTTCATTTTCTTGAGACATGACGTATTTGTCTTTTTCAGGAGACGCATCATCAACCCTGTGATAATCTAAATCTTCAACGACATTATCAATTAGTTTTTTTACTTGTGTTTCTGTAATGATTACTTTTTTCATTATTGTTTGTTATTTCCTCTTGAACCTCTACTTATCACTTTTCCACCACTTGTGTTTCCTCCATTTGGTGGTGGAACATAAGATCTCGGTGATGAAGAACTTCTTGAGTTGACGTTGTTATTATTGTTGTTTGGTCTCCACGAACCCCTAACATTATTGTTATTAATAACTCTATTGTTATTGTTAGGTCTCAGATTATTGGGTACCCTATTTGGGTTGTTGTAAACTCTAATATTATTATTGTTCCTCCCATTATTAATTCTTATGATTTCTCCGTTATTATTTCTTATAACAATACCATCTTCATTATTAATCACAATTCTTTTGTTAGGAGTATTTGAGACATCATTATTTGTGTTAACAACACTATTTGACCCTCTTCTACCTCTTACTCTTACAACGTCCCTTAAATCGTCTCTATTATTCCAAGCGTATGTATTCCATGTATCTCTCGATCCCCAATTATTAAAACCCCAACCATAGTTATTGTATAAATTCCAACCATAGTTATATCCATAGTATGTACTACCCCAACCATAGTTGTTAAATCCAAATGGGTCCCATTGATTGAATCCCATATTGAAAGGGGAATTACTAGCCCAACTCCACCAATATTGTTGAGAGTTCCAGTAGAAATTGAATGGAGAACCAACTCCACGTCTATACATTCTATTATTCCAATAGAAATCATAACTCCATCTCATATCTTGTCTCATCGCATATTGGGCAAAATCCCATCTGAATCTATCGTCGGTTCTAAATTTTCTCGCTAACTGAAACTCATTTTCAATGGTGTCTATTTTTACCGTCTTATTATTATAAATTCCATCAATCTGACCTGCGTGATTTAGAGTTGAATATTTAAATTGTAGGGGTGAACAACTTGTTATGGTAATTACGAATAATAGTATTGTTAGGTTCCTCATACTAATAAATATCAAAATATATTATTAAAGAAAAGATTTTTGCCCAGTATTATATATTTATACTAGGCCTAGCTTTTATAACTAGTATAATATAAACTAGTATACTGGGTAAATTTTCACCCAACCATTTACTTTCCCCGTATAATTTCGTATTTATTCAAAAAACAATTCGTATGAAAACAATTTTAATTATTTTATTGCTTACAGCAATCGCAGCGGGAGTAGTTGTTTACCTTATTAAAAAAGGTAAGATCAAAGACGAAGATCAAGATTATATCCCCGATGTTGTGGAAGACGCAGTTGAAGATGTAAAAGACACTGTAAAGAAAACAACAAAAGAAGTAAAACGTAGAGCTAAGAGAGTCAAAGAAGAACTTGGTGACGTTAAGAACGCAGCTAAAGATCTTGTTGATCAAACAAGTGATGTGGTTGGAGCCGTCAAAGGGACGAAAAGAAAAGGTAGGAAACCTAAAGGAAAAAATAATCGTTAGATTAAGGAAATAAGAAAGGGGACATATAGTCCCCTTTTTTTGTGATGTGTTTAAGTTATTACTTAATTGTGTTAAGTGCAACTGACGTTGACCTTAATCTTTTTCTTTCATCTATGATTTGTTGTCTTGTGAATTTCTCACCACCACTTTTAATCCAAACAAGTTGATCGTTACTAAATTGACCAACACTAAGGATTTCTCCATCACTATATAACACCCACTTACCTTCTCTGTCTAATTTACCGTCCTCACCGACAGAGTAAAAACCTTCTTGTGTTATCGTACCATCAATTTCACTCATGGTAACTTTATAGTAATCATCATACATAAGTTCAAACTCTTTTGTAGACTTCTTTACATCTGTGTTGAACTCTTGACCGTAAATTGTGGTCGACAGAAGTATAGACATTACTAAAAATAAATTTTTCATGTTACTTGTTTTTTTAAGTCTGTTTATTGTGATTCGTTACTTAATAAATATCCAATGTTAAGTAATTGTTAATACAATGTTACATGAAAAAAACGAAAAAAACAAGTTTAGTTACGTTCAGGGATGGAAATGATGATATCATCACCTTTTTTACAGATATCAAATCCTGATGGTGTGAGATTACTATAATACTCTAAATAATAGGCCAAACGGTCAAAATCACCCTTGTTTTGGTCTTTTTTGGGTGTTTTTTTGTCTTTTTTGGACTTTTTACTGTCCTCTACTATTAATTTAAGTTGACTTTCGGTTATTGATACTTTCATACTATCCTAAACGTTTATATATCTCCTCAGCCTTAGACATTCTTTTGGGGTTTATTTTGCGTGGTCTTTCGAAGTACTTTGCAAACGCATATGCTGAATCATAGGGTGTATCGGTTTTCATTAACTCTTTATATGCCCTTTTCTCACGTGTACGTAGTTCCCAATCTAAATATATTAGTTGGGCTTCTGCTTCTGATGGATCTAATCCTTCAGATTCACAGAACTTATTCAAACGTTCCCATCTTGTCTTGTGCCATTGTGCTAACCCATAGGAAGTACCATTATCGCCTATAACACCAGTCCTATAACCCGACTCCACATACAAATTACCTGCAATTCCTGCCGATTGTGCTTTGGAATAGTTTTTCTTCATTAAATAAGTGGCAATTGTTATACCATCAGTTTTTTCACCTAAAGAACCATCGTGTTTTAACGGTTTATTTATGTGTTTTTTAAGATCTTCACTACTAACACCCTTTTCTTGTACTTTTTTAGTTAATAAACTCATTACTTCAGGAGTAACCATTAACATTTCCTCACTACCAATCTCCATTTGGTTATCACTCATGAATTGTTTCACTGCACTTGCAGTTTCAGGACCAAATAAACCATCTATACCGTGTACAGGTAACTCATAACCCAATAAAACTAATGAAATTTGCATGGATTCTACACTTTTCTTGTATTCCATACTACCCTTTTCCTCTTGAGATAAACCACTAATAGAAGTCTGTTTTAAACTATCTATGAATTCACTAACATCGTCAGAAACTTCGTCCGCTTTCGTATCATCACTATCAAATAACCCCTCAACAATCATATTTGTCTTCTGACCACCATAAGTTAGTGTGTGTATTCTTTTAATATCTTCTAATAGTGTCTTTTTATCCATATCTATAAATATGTGGTTTTATTAGTTTGGTGGGGGTGGACTTTTAGGAATATTTTTCTTAGATTATAGGGTGGAGGTACAAAATACATATCCCGTTAATGATATCGATAGAATTGCTGTCACTGGCGGTAATGGTCTATTAGGGAAACAACTAAAAAAGGATTCTAACGGACTTATTATGACAAATTTCAGTAGAGAAATGTGTACAATAGGTTCGAAACACCATTTTGAGGAGTTATTACCCTTTAATACCATAATACACACTGCTGCCATGATAGACGTTAGTGAAACTTTGTCAGAAAAAGACCAATTTATACAGACAAATATTGTTGGGACTGCAAACTTGTCAAGATTTTGTATTAAAACCAATAAAAGGTTAATATACATTTCAACTGACTATGTTTATGATGGTATGTCAGGTAATTATTCTGAAGTTGATCCAATTAACCCATATAATTTATATGCTTGGTCAAAATTAGGGGGTGAATCATCTGTCAAATTCGTACCTAACCACGTAATAGTACGAACAAGTTTTGGAAATGGTAAATTTCCCTACGAAAATGCGTACGATAATCTGTACACATCCAAAGATTATGTTGATGTTATTAGTCCGATGATTATTAATATCTGTAAAAACAAGGATTTTAAAGGTGTGATAAATGTTGGTACTAAAAGAAAGTCAATTTATGACTACGCAACCACAAGGAATACAGATATAAAAAAGTCAAGTCTACATCAGACTAAAGACTTTTCCTTAAACACAAGGAGATATGAAGAATTTTTTGAATAAAATTGAAACTATAGATGTGTTCTTAATAACAGCGCTTCTATTTTATGGAACATTCTTGTTCATAAATACATATAGGTATTTTACACAATGAAAGTTTTAATCACAGGTGGTGCAGGGTTTATAGGATCATCCTTTGTACATCTATTGAATAAACATAATTCGGGACATAAAGGTTTTGAGATAATTGTGGTGGATAAACTAACATACGCCTCTAATTTAGAAAGAATACCACCTAACGTTGAGTTTATTGAAAAAGATATTTGTGATTTAACTAAAGAAGATATAGGTGATGTACAGTACATCGTAAACTTCGCTGCCGAATCACACGTTGATAATTCTATTGATGACGGTAACCCATTTATACAAACAAACATAAATGGTACATACAATTTAGTTGAATTAGCACGTAAAATGAAAACCTTTTACAAGTTTGTACAAATATCTACAGATGAAGTTTATGGTGATTTAAACGATACGGGATCCCATAAAAAAATGTCATTAGAAGGTGATGTTTGTAAACCATCATCTTACTATTCCGCATCCAAATCTTCTGCAGATCAAATTGTTATCTCAGCGGGTAGAACATTTGAACTTCCTTATGTGATAACAAGATCGTGTAACAATTATGGTAAGTTTCAACACAAAGAAAAGTTCTTACCAAAGGTCATGGATTGTATTAGTAATAATCAAGTTGTCCCCGTATATGGTGATGGTAGTCAAATAAGAGAATGGATTTGGGTTGAGGATAATGTTAATATCATTTTTGATTTGATGTTATCGGATATTGGAATATGGAATATCGGTACTGGTGACCGTTATACAAATAAAGAAATCCTCCGTAATATCGGAGGTATAATAAACTACCCTGTTAAATTTGAATTTATACAAGACAGGATGGGACACGACAGAAGGTATGGATTGGATTGTACCAAACTAAGAGATAGGTTTGATTTCGACCCGACCATAAACCTAATGGAGTATTTAAGAACAGAATTATTATGATTGGAGTAATAGGACAAGGATTTGTAGGAAACGCAGTGACTCAAAAATTTAGTAAATATTTTAAGGTTAATACGTATGATAAAAAAGAACATTTAAGTAACTCAACATTAGAAGAGGTTGTTACGAGTTCACTTTATATATTCGTGTGTCTACCCACACCGATGAATAGTGATAGAAGTTGTGATACTTCCATCATTGAAAGTACACTTGATGCCGTTGATTTAATTTGTTCAAATAACAACGAAAAGAAAACAATTATTTTAAAATCTACTGTTGTATGTGGTACAACAGAAAGATTAAATTCAAGTTATGAGTTCCTTAATATAATTTTTAATCCCGAATTTCTTACAGAAAGAAATGCAGTAGAGGATTATAACAATCAAGATAGGATTATATTAGGAGGTCCAAGACCTCACACAACAAATCTTAAACAAATATTTGCAAAAGTATTTCCTAATGCTAAGATTATTAAAACTGACTCGACACACGCTGAAATGGTAAAGTACCTAACTAACACGTTTCTATCTGTAAAAGTTAGTTTTGCAAATGAAATATATCAACTGTGTAATAAACTTGAAATTGACTATGATAAGGTTGTGGAATATGCAACATTAGATCCAAGACTTGGTGATTCACATTGGTCGGTACCAGGACCTGATGGTGACTTTGGTTTTGGTGGTCACTGTTTCCCAAAAGACTTGGCGGCAATGATTGATTTATCTTTCAAGTTACACACAACCAATAATGTGTTATGTGCTACAGAATCAACAAACGATGACGTGAGGGCACTTAGAGATTGGGAACTGATGAAAGGTAGGGCAGTAAACTGATGAAAAGTAAACTGTGGGTCTTTGGTGATAGTTTTTCAGATAAATTCGGACGACCTTTGGATATGACACAAAATCAGTGGGATGATATCTTAGAAGATCGAGGTGATAAAATGATCGTTTGGCAAAAAATTGTATCAAAAGAATTAAACCTATTAAGACAAGATTATGGTGTGGGTGGTAACTCTTCACCACATATCTTATTTAAGGTTATTGAAAAACTAAGTAAGATTGAGGAGGGAGATTATGTTAGTATTGGTTTATCTTATCCCGCAAGAAACTACATGAAAAAAAGTACTGCTGATGACTTAGGAATATGGAACGGGGGGAAAAGAGGAGACCCAATAATTTCAAGTGGACCGATAGAGTGTGAAGATAAGAACAAAGAAAATACATGGAATTCATTTCTCGTTGATTTTAGAGATGTGGGACCTTCATTAGACACGTACTATATGATGTTAGGTTACTCACTTAAACAAGAACTTAATATGAGAGGAGTTACATGTGTTGTTTGGGATCACACAAAGTGGTCACAATATCAAGGATTCAAAAATTACACTAAAGGTCTATCCCAAGATAGTCATTGGTCCCCAAAGGGTCACAGAGATTTTGCAGGTTTAATATTAAATGAATTCAAAGAAAAAAGATTAATTTAAAAACTATTTATAGGTATGATTACAACTCTACCTATAGGTTGGTATATTAATGATCCGATTGATTTTGAACATAAGTCTTATATGGTACTTGGTTATTTACAATCGGTCGATTACTCTTTTATCGTCGAAAAGAAAGTATCACCTTATCTACTACATTTAGAAAAATTACTTGACGAACTCAATACCTTTGAGTCTACGTATTATAAGATGTTAAATGGTTTTGAAAAAAACAGGTATGTTTACTTTGATAACCCCAAATTAATTGGTGAGGATAATGAATTGGTTTTAGAGATAAAGGAGATTGTTGGTTTTTCCGCTCCTTTGATTGAGACAAGAATTGATTATGGATACAAAGTATTAGATAAACACAAACAACTACTTTACTAATTCCCACTTGAGTGGATTTCTATTCCTTTGGTATTGGTCCATACTCCACTCTAAATTATCTGTTTCTATTTCAATTACATGAGGTTTAACTGAACAGAACTTTTCTTCTGATAATGGAGTTATTTTGATTTTGTATTGTTGTTTCATTCTATACTAAAAGTAAGGAATTTTATCTTGGAAGTCAAGGGGGCAAAAAAAAGAGGGACAAACGTCCCTCTTAACCACCTACCTACATTCTCGATTTTATAATTTCTATGGAACGTCGAATTTCATCGGCATCCCCCTCTATATCATCGAGTATCTCTTGTGTTGATCTTTCAACGGAAATGTCACCGACACTACCATCGTCACTCATACCTTCAAACTCCTTCGTAGGATCTTCAGGACTACGTAACATTTGTTCTATTTTTTCAGAATCAGATGTAAAGTTTTGTAGGTATTCCCTTTTTTCATCATCATCCATTTGTGGCCATGTAACTTGTTGCGACGATTGTTCTTCTATTTGTTTCTTTTCAAATAGTCTGTTATATTGTTCTTCTGTTAGTTTAATATTTTTCATTACCACGATATTTTATATTCTTTATAGGATCCCAATGAATCTGATTTTGTAGTTACATTGTAACCTTTAGCATTTACTAGTGTATTAATCATTGGGTCTGTTATATATTGTGGTGATACCACAATACATTCTCCACCTTTAGCCGCTTCAGCATCTATTAGTGAGTTGATATAGGTTAGGTTACTTCTAATATCATTAGTTGTTTGTCTTGATGATGCTTGGTCTGCCATAATTATTTAATTAATCTTTTAAAGTTGTTTTTATTTTCTTGTATCCATTTAGGAAACATTGCTCCCTGCATTAAACCACCAGGTTGTGTTGGTACAGATTCGTTCGGATTCCATTCTCCTAACTCTTTTTCATTACAGTCACATTCTTCACACTCAGGTGGACACTTACAATCTTCCCCATCCTCGTTACATTCACACTTACATTTTTCAGAGTCTTCTGAAATGTGTGTATCTACTTCGTCTTTTAATTTCTCTTCGTCTTTAAATACTGTTTTGACGTATGCTTCATAATCAGTCTCAACAAGAGAGTTTAATTGTGTTTCAGTAAGAACTATTTTCATTATCGAATTAATCTTTTAAATCTTTTCTGACTTTCGTTTAGTGTTGAACCATATTCCGCCACTCTTAATTCAGGGGAGGTAACATTAGTCTTAATCTTTTCTATTCCTTTAGGTTCAAGTTTTGCAATTGCTTCAATCTTCTTTCTATTAGCACCTAACAAAAATTCTTTAATTCCTGCTAAAGTATTCTTACCTAACTTACCATCAATAGACCCAACAACGTCACCAAGACCTGCGTCGTGTAACATTTTTTGGATTTCAGAAACATCAGTCCCTGTCATTAATCTTGTTGTTGATTGTACAGGTTGTTTTTCTTGACCAGCACTTGCGTCTGTTTTAACCTCATCATCTTTTTTAACTTCATCATCTTTTTTAACAGGATCTTCCTTCTTCTCAGGTGTAACACCACCTGGGTTTAAGTTAAGTCCCGCTTCTTCGATTTCACTACCATATTCATGAGTATCTCCGTACTCTGCAATATTATGTAAGTTTAATTCATCTATTGAGGTATATTGTGCACCGACACATTTAGTTTTTTCAGGGAAGGCAACATACTTGTTTTCGTCTCTACTATACAGGTATAATGTTCCATCAGGTTTAATACCATAATAGTTTCCACCATCTGCAGTAAAGTAAAGAATACCTCTACCAGCATCTTCCTTATAAAATTTATAACCAGGTGTATCTTTTAGACAAGGAAATTTTGCAATGATTGATTCTTCAACCTTACTTACCTTCACCGCTTCAAAGTGTCCTTGTTGTTTGGACGTGTTGTATGCGTTTCTAATAGGTCTTAAGACATAAACGTTCCAATCATTTTCACTATCAATGTCACCATCTAACCAACTGACTATTGATTCTCCTGTATTTTTTTGAAAAGTTCTTGCTAATGCTTGTACATCATGTAGGTTGACACATTTTGAAAACCCCGCTTTAATTGCGTCTTCATCAGTACCCACACCTTTGATTGCATCATATATACTATCAGCAATACTTGATAGGTCGGTACTACTTAAAGTTTTTGCACCTGATTTAAGTTTAGAACCCATAAGTCCTACGATCTGATCGTATGAACCTTCATTCAACATAAGTTTATTATATTGTGATTCTGTTAGTTTAATTTTCTTCATTTTAATGTGGTTTTCTATATAAATATCAGGAAAATAGAATAACGTTACTTAAATTAATTTATTAGGTCTAAACTCATTCATTAAATCGAATTTCTTTAGGTGTCCGTAGTGTGTAAAACTATCTACATTGTCATGTTTGAGTTCTTCTATATTACACTCGTTGTTTAGTTCAAATTGTTTTACTAAGATTTGTGACCCACACGCGGAAAACTGTATATTTCTTTTATTAAACCCGTACTTAGGTTCTATATGTTCGATAAAGTAGTTTTGAGTGGATCTATACTCATACAAAAGTTTTTCCTTTAACAAATCATTATTAAAGTACATTAAACCTAAGTTATAGTAGTAATCATTGTTAGTTCCCCATACAGGAACTTTATCTGACACTCCCTCACTAAGAAGTATGTTATGTAATTCTTTTACTTTTGGTTTTATTTTACCTTGGTATTCAAATGCAAAATCACACGGGGGGATAATAAGGGGTTTATTTATAACTAAATCACCATCCAATATCAAGAACTCACCTTGTAGTAACTCTGAAACATCAAACTTTAGATCGGCAAGAAAAATGAAGTCTTTCTTCTCTCGTATTATAATTTTGTCTACTATATCCTTAAACAGTCCTACGTTCTCCTTATCAGTATAGATTATCTTTTCATAAATGTCGGGGGAGGATGTGATGGATTTCTTAAATAACCATTGTATGTACTCTTCTTCAGATTTATTATTAAGACTACCTCTTTTAAAATCTCTACTATATGTCCATACTAATCTCACACAAATAAATATTTCAATCCCACGAAGTGGTCATCCGACGGTACCCCGAAGGGTCAGAAGAGGTTAGAGAGTTAGTCTGTATAGTTCTGTAAATAAACCTGACATATAATAATTGTCTGGATGTTGGTTCGTACTCCAACCTCCTGAAAATGTTACACCTTGCGAGGGGGAAATGGTATTAAGAGTAAGAAAGTCTACACAACCATCAACCTGAAGATCATAAGTCTGAACTTCATTATCACCAAAGTTCATAACAACACATAACTTATAGTTAGTTGTATAGTTAGATAAGGAGTTATTAATGATACGTCCCCTACGTTTCATGTCCTCAATAATAGTTTGTTTATCTGAACCACTCTCAACTATCTTAGAGAGACTTAAGGGGTGTTTTGTAATTTCGGGGGAAAACAAAACAACGAATAACTTTCTATTATGTGATTCACACATAGTATTAAAACGATCAACACATCTTTTATAGTACTGATAGTGATCATCTCTACGTGGATCTTTATGGAAGAAGAAATCTTCGTGATAGTGAGTATGTCCACAATTAAACTCATGGAAGTCGTTTTTAACATCAGTATAGTATGATTTGTCCAAAAACTTTTCAAAACGATCCTCAAGACAGTCACTTATAATAGTTTCATCAGAAAATGTCCAATCAAAGGGATAGGACTCCTTTTTTAGGTGGATACGTTGCATAAACCTTGCGGTGTGACAAATGGTACCAAAAGAACAAACATGTTTATACATAACGACTTTATTTTATAAGTATTTATCTGTATAATTTAAGTATATGAAACGTTTAATCAATTTTATTAAAAAGATCCGTTTCTTCTCTTATGTGGTGATCACCATTTCGATGAAGAAAACAGGAATGGAATGGGAGATTATAATACCCGAGGTTTTTTTACTCATTATACTTGTAGAACTTGCATCGAGAAGAGGTAAGAGTGTAGATATGAGAACTAAGGGGGGTAAGAAAGAAGTGGAGAACATGGTTGATGAATTCACACAGGATATGTTAGATGTCGAAGAAAAAAAGTAAAGTAAAGTATCACAAGGTACATTTAAGAAACTTTGGTGCATCATCAGCGGTGGTTATTACTGACCCAAACAACAAAAAGAGAAAAGAGGACTTCATAAAGGCATGGAGTTCCTTTGAGGGGTTTGATTATGTATTCTCAGATTCGGTATTTCCAAAGGACTTTGATGTTGAGGAACTTTTAAGTGATGGAACCTTAAATGGGGAATGGCACGACTATGAACACTTTGGACTTACAGAGAATATGATAGGTATTGCACTTGCCCATAGGAAAGCATGGGAATTTGCATGGGAGAATGTTGAAGGTAGGAAAGTATTATTCTTAGAGGATGATGCAAGACCATCTCCTGAGTTATGTGAACATATATTCAGTGGAGACTATAAGAAGTTTATAGACGACTCAGAGAAATATTATTCTGATATTATGTGGGTTGGAAGAACGACACAACAGATACAGGGAGAGAAATATACAGATTCATTACAAAAACCCAATCCATTTGATGGTATTGGTGCACACGCATACATCTTGGACCGTTCAGTTCTATGGAAGATTAGGGAGGACTATAAGATCAACATGCCAGTTGATTTATACTTAGATACCTTAGGACCAAGAATGAGAGGGGTCTTCCCTTATGTATATTCCCCATACTTCTCTTACATATCTCAACAAGCTCATATGTTAGATACTGAAGGAACTACATGGGATTCAGGATTCTCACAAGATGATAAAACACATCCTGACTTTATTTATAGTACAACATCCCAAGTGAATAGACATTTCACGAAGGTATTACCACAACCTTGGAGTCATACCTCTGAACTTATGTACAAATATTGTGATAGGAAATTAAGGGAGTATAAGAAATGGGGAGTAACTTGGAAGTGGGTTAAATTAAAAGGGAATGGATTAATATGAAAAAATGGATAAAACATACATTATGGACAGTGGTACCCTTTGCGGTGGGTAACCTAATACTAATAGAATACCAAGATACAATAGGGTTATTCTTCTTAGGACTAATAATAATGATGATCCCATTTATCTACATCCCTATAGTATTCACAAAACATTTCAAGTATGTAATGGAAACCATAGGTAATATATTAAACCCATCATCTTACTTACAGGAAAAGTCAATTGAGAAGATGGAGAAAACCAAATGGTGGAAACGATATGTAGTATGGACACAAAACACCCTATGGATAAAATGGTTAAATAGACAAACCATAATAGTACAATTAATCATAGGAGTAATAATACTGATACTATTAAACTACCTATTGAACCTTATGGGATTGGAGTTTGAATTTATTTCAGATCTAAAAGAGATATTCTCTTAACTTAAAGGAATGTTTATAGTTGGGAAATTTACAAGCCCGAACATTATTGAGAATAAAGAACTCCATATGAAATAAGTAATTCCGAATATAACTATCCACGTAAACAATACGTCCCACTTAATTTTTTTCATCTTCCTTTTGTTTTAATAGTTTCATCCCGTGTTTATCTATCATATCCATCTTCTCCTTTACAATTGAACAAATCTCATAATCTTCATCTTCCTCATACTGACCCATTCTTACCGCCAATAACAAGGCAACAACACTAAGTTCGTCTAATGTATCTATAGAATCCACATATCTTTGAGTAGTATCTTCTAAAAACGATAAGAATCCTTCTCTTGTTGATGTACAAATTATCTCATTTAATTCTTCCTCTTCTTTACTCATCCATTTTACCATATCATTCTTTTTTACATTAGATAACATACATAATTTATTGTTGATAGTCAAATTCCCCGAAAAATTGGCAAAATTTTTATTTTCATAAATGACCCCTTTTACCCTATAGAGGTTTTTTACCCCCCGAGAAAAAAAAAAGTCGATTTTCCCTAAAAAATTGCCAAAAATTTCACTCAGGGCATTGACCCCCCTGTACAGAGTACGAAAATACCCTATATTAAGGGGGGATACGGGAGGGGGTACCTGCAGGGGGGTCCCCCTATACCCCTATATAGTGGGGAGGGGTGCCAATTACAATAGCAGATCCTGAGATGGTAACTTCGACTCCACCATATAACTCATACCATATTCTTCTTGATCACGAATCACCATGCATCCTCCCTTAATGTAATTGGCAAGTGCCAAATAGAATACAACAGCAGACTCACTGTGCGATCAGAAGAAGAAGTTGCTGTGTGACCGAGGCACACCATGCATCCTTCCCTAATGTATTCGGCAGATTATGTTCAAACTTTATATTGATTTGTTTTGGGTATACAAGTATTATTATTATATTTGTTATGTAATCATTTATAAACACTTAAAAAAAAAGTTATGTTAGAAAGTATTAAATCGTTAGTAGACATATTCGTTTTAGAAACGAATGAAAATGGAATTGGAATGTTATTGTTGTTTGGTTTTTGGGCAACTTGTTTGGTAATGTTCTATTCAACCTTAGTATATTGTTTGTATTCATACGTTAAATTTCAAATTCAAAAGTATAGATTATCATGGAAGAGAAATTAGAAAAAATAACCACTTGGTTAGAGAGTGATAAATTTGACAACTTATGTTGGTGGATAATTGGTTTGTCGTTCTCTTACTTTGTGATAAGAACAATCGTTAGTATTGTTTGGAATGTTTAGTAGTTAGTTTAGTTAATTTGTTTTGATTCCCCCGCAGAAATTGTGGGGGTTTTTTTATTCCCTAATACGACTGAAGGTTCACCGTCCCTGTCTTAATCTAATTGGCACTGCCCAATGAAACCTTCACCATGCATCCTTCCCTAATGTAATCGGCACTGCCCAATGAAATGTTACCCGTACATCTCATCTACTTCAAGTAGACGACGGACAGTGGGTCTCTTGACAAATTAGTCGGCAGAGAAATATAAAAAAAACTTCATTATATTTTGTTGTAACAGATAAAAAGTGTTATATTTGAGTATAGTTAATCACATAAAACAAAACAAATTATGAAAAAATCAGTATCAACAATCAATCAAAATGAACTTGAGAGATTGACAACTTCTTTTGAAAAAGGAGATTTCATTAACTTGGTTACTTTAACCAAAGTAAAGATGAACAAAAAAAACAACCCTTATTTTGATAAGGTTTTTAAAACATCAAAAAAGAATGTTCGTTTGTTACCCGATTATGAAAAAAGGAAACAAAAAACCAACCCTACTTTTGAGGTAAAAGAAAATTGGTTTGAACACATTTCAGATTGTGTAGTTAAACATAGAAACAACGATAACAAATACCTAATGATTGAGGGGTTTGAAAATGTCCATACTTCTAATGACTACGAATTTAATGGGAACGAAATTTTTAAAGATGATTTTGAAACCTACTTACCGACTTACCAAAGTCGTGATGTCAATGTTATGACTATCAAACTTGACAACATAAAAAGTATAACTTACAAAGGTGTTAAGTATGAAATAGAGTAATAGTTTTCAAACTTTTCTGTTACTTGTTAATTACCCCCCTCGAAAGAGAGGGGTTTTTTTATACTCGAAAAATAAAAAATAAAATAAACTTAAATAAAAATAACTTCAAACTAATTGGCAGGATCTGCCGAATAGAATATCTAGGACCTGCAGGGGAAGATAAATTAGACTCTAATAACTTTGTTAATAAAAAAGTATCACATTAATTTGGTTATATAAAAAGAATGTATTACATTGGTGGTATGTTAATCACTAAAATAAAATGTCATGAAAGGTTACCTAACAAAAACTCGTAGGGGGTACACCCTTACTATCGTTGATAATAGTAGATGTAAACATCACTTCAACGTAAACAATTTAAATAAATTCGTTAAAAAACATCTTGGTACACCATTAGAAGAAATTCAATGTACTCGAGGACTTGGACAACGTATTACAAACCGAATTGGTTTTGGATATGATGTCGAATTAGAAAGTATGAATAGATATTCGTTAATTGCAAGTTGATAATATCGAACATAAGTAGACCAAATAAAACTCACTTCTCACAGAGTGGGTTTTTTTATTATACGAACTTCTCGTTCGTTTCATCACCCGTGTCTCAGGTCAGATATTAATCGGCACATAAAATAACACTATAAAGAGTTTGTTTATTATATAATAGTGTTATATATTTGTTCATAGGTTAAACCAAAGGTTTAATCGGTCTATTTATGTGAAACGAAAATTAACCCCTATCAGAAATGGTGGGGGTTTTTTTATGCCGATAAGTTTCTTGAAGACATGTTCGCCAGTCTTCTGTACGATCTTGTGCCAATTATAATCCATACTGGACCAGCGCTGTGATCACCTAGCACAACATGCCATACTATTAGGGAACGTAACTTGTTGATTATCAGAGTAAATCTTTTGCCAATTAAAATCATTGCTAGGACCATGCAACTTCACCAGTTAAAAAACTGCAGCTGCACCTGGTAAAGAACCCTCCGCGGGAATGGGTATCAAGTAATGTAATTGGCAAACATAGATAACTTAAATTTGGTATAATAGAAAAAGTTTCATATCTTTATACAAAATATAAATTATGTCAACAGAACTAAAAACAATCAAAGGTCGTAAGGAAACGGATTTTGGTTACAACGAATCAGAAATTAAATTAACTCGCTTTAGTGGTGGAGAGAATGGTGTTATGGTGCAAATTAATATTCAACCCGACGTAGACAAATACGGATTACCACATGCACATATTCAATTAACCCAAGAACAAGTTAGGGAACTCGTAAAAGAATTAAATGTCGAGATGTTATCATAGGATAGGAATCAGGGCCCATCAAGGATTTTGATCGGCACACTTTTATTTGGTATATAAAGAAAAAAGTGTTATATTTGAATATTAGTAATCAATAAAAAAAGTAATTATGAGATTATCTCAATTTGTAAATGTAAAACCAATGACCACACGAGGTGGTAACCCTTCTGCCAATCAATGTATTATGTCGGACCCCCACGGGGAAACGTTCGTATCTTATGGAACGAAGATTTGTTATAGGTCTTTTGATAGATATGGTAATGGTAATGAACGAAGACCTAAGTATGTATTCGATGAGCACTATTGGAACTATTCAAGGACTACTTCTAAATATAGAGGTGAATTCTTAGGAATGGGAACTGAACAATGCAGGAAAGGAATCAAGGAAGGATGGATTAAATTAACCGACTTAAATAAAAAATAATGATAAAGTTAAAATCAGAAATGCCCACAAGGGGAATTGAAATCGATTTAACAGGACCTGACGGGAATGCCTACTTTTTAATGGGCACCGCAAAACGTTTAGGTAGAGAAATCGGAATGTCACCAAGTAACATCGATAAGATGATTAAACGTATGACATCAGGAGACTACGAACATTTAGTTAGTGAGTTTGAATTTGAATTTGGAAGTGTTGTTACACTCCTTAGATAAAATGTAATACAATGAATGTAATTTATAGTGGATATTTTGTAGATGAGGTTGAGAGTTTGAAAAAACTCTTCCCACCGAAACATGCCAATCACTTTTACCATCACCAAACGATCGACTTCCGTCCCAAAGACATAGACGATTTAAAGATTGGTAAGAAACTTAAGCTTGAAGTTATCGGAAGATATACTGATGAGAAAGTAGATTGTCTATTAGTTAAAGGTGGAGATTCGTCTAATAAATTCCCACATATTACGTTATCAACTGCAGAGGGAGTAAAGCCCTTTGAATGTAATACACAATTAGAAAAGTTTTGGTGGTGTATTACATACTTCATATCCAACCCACGAAAGATCCCCGTGACATGTGGATATTTTAATGGGCAAGCAATAAAAGAATTATGATAAACAACGAAGATAATTATTTGACCAGTAGGTCAACCAGTGATAAGAATTTTATAAGTATTCCAGTGTACTACTTCTATGATGATGAGGATAAGGTAGTTGTTGATGAAGAATGTATGGTAGAAGAATTCAAAGAGAAACTCAAGAAGGTATCCTCGATTTTAAACGGCAGGAAAAAAGATGAATATTAACTTGTATAATAGAAAAAGTTTTATATCTTTGAATAAGTAATCATTTAAAAATATTGTAATGGACAAACATTTAAAACAATTCAACAAGTACCTAAAAGGTAAAACGATTAAATCAGTAAAGTGGTTGGGAGATAAGGATATGGAAAACCTTATGTGGTATAAGAGACCCGTAGTAATAGAATTTACTGATGGAACAATTTTAATTCCTCAATCAGATGATGAAGGAAATGATGGTGGGTCGATGTACTACCAAGATGAAAAGACATCGGATGTAATATATGTAACTGATTAATTATGGAATGGACTAACGAAATGGTGGAAGTATTCACTCAAGTATATTCAAGTAACTATAATGCATCTTGTGTACAAGAGTTCGAGAAGAAATACAAAGTTGAATTTAAGTATAAAGACTTTGCAGGTAAGAAAATAAAACAAAAGATGGTAAACTTTGAAAATGTAATACGTAAGATGTATGAAGAAAGTAACCCATTAGGTTTAGAATTTTTAGAAGAAAAATATTGTGGGGAAACCGAAGTTTGGAAACATCCAAAGAATGGTAAGACCTATGAAGTTCCAATTGATATCCATAGAGACTTTAGTAATATGGTAGAAATTTAGTTTGTTGTGTGAGTGTCTTAAGTGACACATTGTTTTGGTTAGTCTGTGAGACCCCCACTTTTTGTGGGGGTTTTCTTGTTTTATAGAAATAGGTGGTCAACTTTTATGACAGCTGCCTGGCTTAAATCTAATTGGCATGATCCCGCCAACTAAAATGTATAGATGTGCACGTCGAAACGAATCCTTCTTCTCCAGGTATAGAGTCGATTGTCTGCCAATTAGATTTTAGAATGGGTATCCAATTCACGAACTTTTTTCTGATGTTCCAAACTTTTTTTGATTTTTTTCTGAAGGTGAATTGGTATCAAGTAATGTAATCGGCACATTTTCTTTCGGTTTTATTAGTCCACACCCGACGGTTCAGTCTCCATCTCACATTCTAATTGGCACTGTTGCCAAATAAAATTGACCTGGGACGGTCCAGATCACAAATTTTTTTACAGAAAGACTTGATATAATCAATTATTTTTTATATATTTGAAGAAGTAATCATTAATAAAACATTTAAAATGGAATATAAAGTAGTATATTCATCATCACCCGAAGGTTTACAAACCAAAGTAAACACGTTAATCAAGGAAGGGTTCACACCAAGTGGAGGTGTACACGTCAATGTGATACACCAACAAAACCGTTTTCGTGGTTCACAACATGTAGACACCATAAATAAATTAGAATATGTTCAGTCAGTTATTAAGCAAAGTGAGTAAGAAAAGTATAAGAGTTCGGTTTACGGTTAAAGATGGTCAGATTCATTTAAAAACACCAAGTACGTCTTGGTCAATAGATGAATATAAAAAAGTCGCAAGTACCATTCATTCGGTGGTATCCCGCGAAATAATGCAAAGCCACAACTTTACCGCGTCAGTTAATGTTACCCTATAATTAGGATATGAAAAAATTACACAGTACATTTGTAGTCTGTAAATCTTCATGACAATAAATGTTTACAGTGATTACTATGAAATACCCTCATCAGAAATGATGGGGGTTTTCTCTTTCTAAGCTGGACTGGAACTGGGTTCAGGACTGGTCAAATTTAATTGGCACACATTTAACTAATGTAATACGAATTTATTTGGTGTATTACATTATTAGTGTTATATTTGTCTATGATATTAGTTAATGTTTCACCTAAAAAAGATAATGATTTATGAGATATCAAAATGACACGGTGTATTACACCACAAACCTAGAAATGTTCAAACCAATGGACCACAATCGAGTTAAGTCTAAAGCTCGAATTAAGGAGATTGCAAAATCTATGGAAGACGAGGGATTATTAAAAGTTCCTATTATTGTTAATCGTAAAAAACAGATTATCGACGGACAACATAGATTCGAGGCGGCTAAGATCGCAGGGAAAGGTCTATACTTTATAACTGCGAACAAGTACGGAGAAGATGAAATGATGTCAATTAATAAGACTATGAAAAATTGGTCTAAGAATGACTACCTTTCACATTACGTAAGTAAAGGGAATAAAAACTATGTTAAACTTATGGAGTTCAGAAAAGAGTATCCAATATTTAGTTTGACTGATAGTTGTATATTCTTAAAGGGAGGTCTTGCTAGTGGTATGAAGAAAGAAGTCTTTAGTGAGGGAAGATTTAAAGCGGGGTCTATGGATAAGGCAAGAATGTATGCCGACTTCATTTTATCCCTCGAACCGTTCGCTCCTAAGATTTATTACAGAACAGTTTTTGTAAGAACTATGTTAAGTGTTCTTAACAAGTATTCAACTGTTGAAGATTCCAAGTCAAACTTTAAAAATAAAGAGGGGTCATTTGTAATGAGTGAATTTATGAAGAAAGCCGAGATAGTACCACACTACTTTAAGTTATGTGGAGATAAGGCAAGTTATTCTCGTATGATTGAAGACATCTATAACTTCAAACGTAGAACTGACAAAAAGATATTCATTCGGGTGTAAACTCAAACTAATATCTGATATGAATTTGGGAGTACGAAAGTATTCCCTTTTTTTATGCTCTAAAATGATGACTATAGTCATCATGCACTGTGAATTCTATTTGGCACGTGCCAATTAATATCTGCGAGCTCAGTGCGCTGGATCAGTTGCTCTTACTCTTCGCTGTTACGAATTATAGTTGGCAGATAACTAGTTGTGGTATAAAGAAAATAGTGTTATATTAGATGTATGAAAAATAATAAGTCAAAGTCAGGTGGATTGAATAAAAGTATGTCCACTAATATGAAAAGAGTTGAATTCAATTGTATGGTTATGAATGAAGAGATTGAAGATTTAGAACTCTTTTGGTGGAATGGTGTAAAGGTATCAAGTGAAGAAGAAGAAATGATTGATGAGATTACTGATTTCGTTTGGGATATAGATAGTATGAAACCTTTCATCAATGATGAAGTTCAAACTAACTTAGGGGTAACTTGTGGGGATAATAAAATTAATGTTTGGTTTGATTATAGTTATATCGGTGGTCATAGTGAACAATACAAATTTACCATAACAATTAATGGTAATGATTGGAAAGTAAAAGAACATCCTTTAGTTTCTACATGGGGATCTTAACTGCCATTAATCTATTCGGCAGAGAAAAAAGATAGATTGTTTTGGTGTATAAAGAAAAAAGTATTATATTTGGGTATTAGTAATCATTTAAAAATAATAATCATGAAGTTATCACATTTACATCTTAAAGATGTCTACGGAAATCCTAAAACATTAGTTTGTAGGTTAAGTGAAGGTTCAATTAGGTATTCGTTATTTGGGGGACACTCTTCGAGTGGAACACCATTTGCAATATCTAATTTAGGTATTAGTCTACCTATCGACAAAGTTCACGAAGAAGAAACAAGAGAGGAATTTTCTAACAGAATAAAGGAGACTATTAATAAGTCGTCGTACTCTGTTGTTAATGAAGTATCAACTAAAATAACATTTTAATTATGGGACAGTATTATAAAGTGGTTAATACCACAAAAGGAGAAGTAATGACACCACACGCATTTGGTAGTGGTGCAAAGTTGATGGAGTTTTCATCAGACAGACAATCAATAATGCAAGGACTTGCTATTCTACTCGCCGATGGAAATAATCGTGGGGGTGGAGATTTGAGAAGTGATAATCCACTTGTGGGTTCTTGGGCAGGAGATAATATCGTAGTTAGTGGGGATTATGCAGATGAGGGTAAGTTCGTACCAAAGAGAAATCACAAACAAAACCTTTACGGATATGCCGAAGAAAATTACAAAGACATATCTTATGATGTAATACGGGTATTGTGTGAGGATAGTTGGTGGAAAGAGAATTTTTATGAAGAATGGAAATCACAAAATCATTCGGACTACGACGAACAACGACAAGCTTTAAAAGTTGAATTGTTTGGAGAAGAAGGAATTGAATACTCTAAAACTAAAGATTATGCATAACCTACATTTTTGTGTCGTAAACGCCTCTTCCCCACAAGAGGCTTGCGATGCTGTTGAAACGGAAATATCAGGATGGGGAACTGAAAATAATTGGAGAACTATTGGTGGTTGTATTAGTGAGGATAACGAAGTGTATTCCACGTATGACAAAAATAAAGAATGGGGTAATTCGAGGTGGTGTCCACATGAAGGGACCACTGTTGAGGATATTAATCGGCAAGTTGTTGGGTGGATGAAAGTCGAGGACTACCATAAAGATAACTTTATCAAATGTAGTGAGGGTAAACATAAAAGTCCTTTCGATTGGTATAGTGCCAAGAAATATTGTGAAGATATGTTTCAAATCGAAACAGTAAAAATTGGTTTAGATAAACGAGGTCGAGAGTTTGATGTATTACAAGACTACTTCTATGAATGGGAATTAGGAGAATGTGGTGTTACTCAAATGCATATATCTCAATTAGAAAATGATGACCCTACGAATAAGAAGTATGTTGTTTATGTCGATATGCACACCTAATAAAACTTCATTAACAAATAAAGACCTCACTTTAGTTAGTGGGGTTTTTTTTATGCTCAATTTATTATGCATGCCGATCACCTGTTCAAATCTAATTGGCACATGTACGACAGTATGCCGAATAAAATAGTAAATCCCAAGGTGATCAGATCAGGATCCTGAGTCCTCCCTTAATGTAATTGGCATAAAAATATAACCATTATAGTTTGGTGTTTACAATATAATGGTTATCTTTGTTATATAGTAATCAATAAAAAATAAAACAATGGGATTAGACCAATTCGCATATAGAGTAAAAAAGGGGTTCATTAAAAAACCTGTTGATTTCCAAACAGAGAAATACAACGAAGAAACACAAGAACACGAAGTTCTGACAGATAAGAAAGAACTCCACTATTGGAGGAAACACCCGCATCTCCAAGGATGGATGAGTGACCTTTACTATGAAAAGGGTGGTGAGTCATCTGAGTTTAATTGTGTAAATGTCCAATTAACTTGGGAGGATTTAGAAACTCTTGAGGAGGATATTAAAACGGGTAAACTTCCTGATACCTGTGGTTTCTTTTTTGGGGATGATTCATCTGAAGAATATAAAGAAGAAGACCTTGGATTTGTTGAAGAGGCACTAATAGCCATTAGAAAGGGATATGATGTTTATTATAGTTCCTGGTGGTAAAAAGATAAAAATGTTATATCTTTACATATTAAAATATAATCGTAATAACTTAAAACTATAAATTATGCCAAACTGGTGTTACAATTCGGTAAACTTTACAGGTGATTCAAAAGACATCCGTAAAATGAAGTCAATCATTGAAAATGGTGATGACAAAATAAATATGTTTGAAAAACTTATCGGTAGAGATGAATCTATTACAGATGAGAAGTTTAATGATGGTGGGTGGTATAACCACAACATCGCTCGTTATGGAACAAAGTGGGATGTAGATTCAAAAGGATTTGAATTTACTGATGATGATGAGGGGAGTTGGAGTGATGATACAGCTTGGAGTCCACCAATGGAATTTTGGAGACAATGTTCTGAACTTTACTCTCTAAGTGTTGAGATGTATTACGAAGAACCTGGCGGTGATTTCTGTGGTAAATGTAAAATTTCCAATGGACAAATAATGGAGGAGGAGGATTATTCATACCAAGGAGGAATTTATGCATTCGAGGGATATGCCGAATGGTATGATAGAGAATGGGAAGGTTATGGTAGAGAAAGTTTCGTAGAGAACTTTGATGTTGAGAAAATACCATCAAGAAAGGAAGTTCTTGAAGAAATGGAGAACTGGTATGAATTCCTTAATGATTCTGAGAAAGAAGAATTGGTAGATGAGGTTATGAAGGAATTAAAAGAAAATTTCAGTAAGGTAAAACCTGAAATGGATGAACCTGGCAAAATTCAAAGTGATGGGACACCTTCGTTGGATACTGTGGAAGAAGTAGATGACCTACCTTTTTAATTATATAGAAATTAACTTAGAGCAATGAGTCAAGCAATACCACTGACTATTCTGAGATAGTGTCAGCCAATAATGGATAAGCACTCTAAGTTATTTACTAATAACTAAATGATATAATGATTATATTAGCGAAAGAAAAAAAATAAAGAAAGACCAAGGAGGATCAGGGACCTGTTCCGATTCTAATTGGCAAGAGAGATTAAGTATAACTTTAAATTTAAATATAATATGGCGAAACAGATAAAACATGTAAATGGAGTTTTCACTCAAGTTGTTGGTACCGATAAGGAACTTTCACAATTCGAATTGTTCTTAAATCAATCACCCGATAAAATGAGTGGGGAACTTACTGACTTTACGAATTACTACAAATCAGTAGTAACTAAGTGGAAGACACAATTCGATACTGTGGCACTACTTGAGGAAATCATTCTTCAACTCCGTGCCAAAGAAAATGTTACTGAGATCAAGCTCTCGGTGATTAGGGACGAGTACATTTATGCACGTTCCCCATTTTTTAGACGTGGTGGAAGTACTAAAGATATCAGAGTCATCGTTGGTAAAACAGATATTGATGGTGATGATATTGATATGTTATCGAAAGATCTAACGTTTATGAAAAAGGCACATGAGAGAATCTCGGTGGCCATGGACTCGGTAATTGCCGAGAACAAAAACCTTTATGTGAAACTCACTAAGAAATAGTGACTTCACGTTTGTTTAATTAAAATTAGTATATGTCATACGTTCAATTATTAGAAGATTATAAACACAAAGTACGAACCAAAGTCGTCCGTTATATAAAGGATGAACTTAAGGGAAACCCAATCGAGTTCGATAGGATGTTCCAAATAAGTGTTGATGTTACGGGTCTAACTGACCCTGAAACATGGGTTTGTACGGGAATCACTGAAGAAGGACTACTTACGGGTAGAGATTCAATAGGTGATGATATCGATTTCGAAGTAAAGGGAATAGATGTAGAGACAGTGTCATACATTCTTGACCAACTGTTAGAAGTTAATTATAAATTATTGGTAGATGATCATCAGTAGAAATATAAATATATCCGAAAGAATCCTGATCACGGTCCCTACGGGAGCGAATTCTAATCGGCACGGAATGTATGACATAAGTTAGTATATTCCAAAAATAACTAGTATATTCGAGTTATAATTTTAAAGGTGTTACAATGAAAAAAAATCAAATCCGTTTGGGTGGAAAAGTTATAGTATCCGACCCATGTTATGACGATGTAGATGGGTGGTTCAACACTCAAATTAATAATATGCGACCTGGTGTGTATGACACAGAGGTGGTAAAATCCGATGAGGGTGATTGGGGTGATAGAATCGCATCACTCAGTGTACTTCACGAAAATATTCAAACTCCTGTATGGGAGGATTTGGGTAATGTCGCTGTTGACAGTGGACAGATGAGTATCTGCTGTATGACATCCTACCGTAATGATAAACTATCAAAGAAATTACCATGGTTAACTGATAAGGGAGATCCGTTTGGTGATCACCCCTTCAGACCAACTAAAGAAAAAGGTGAAAAGTGGTACGTCAAAATGTGTGATCGTACCTTAAGGGAGGAACAGTGGGGTACCTATGAATCGGGAGTTGTATCATCAACAGGTTATGGTGATGGTATGTACAAGTTAGAAATCTGTAAGATGGACGATATGGTTCACGGGATTAAGGTAACTTTTCTTCAGAGTGAAGAAGAAAGAGAAGAAGAACTTTTAGAGGAGGGGTATTATGATTAATGTAGAATGTAACTACTGTATGTGGGATGGGACCACTGAAGAACTCCTTCCACATAAAGTACTTGGCACATTTCAACAGGTGTGTCCCGACTGTAAAACAAACGAGAATTTATTAATAGAAGAAATGGAGGTTGAATATGAAATTTAAAAGAGATAACAGGTTAAGATTCCACTTAGGTAAAGGAGTAAACTTCATGAAGTGGCAATTAAGAAATAAAGTAGATGGTATACTTGAGTACTATAGTCCGAGTGAATTCGTTTATACTATAACGAATGGTAAATTAAATAATAGAAAGAATGTTGCCAATCAAATTCATGGAGGTTCCAACAAAACAGTGTGTTCGTGGATATCATTTCCATCAGGATCTCAGGACCTGTCGGATTTTAATCGGCAGGAATGTGTTAAGATTTCTTATAATCCGAAAGTCAAACCACATTGGGTGTGTAACGATATACCCTATAGTGATTTGGACGGGTTCGAAGGTGACATTTACATTGAGGATAAAACCTTATATGTTAAAAAGGTTCAAGTAGAAGAATTTCTAAACGTGGATCTAGTAGAGATAAAGGAAGTTCAATTAGAAAAAGACATAAAAAACAATTTGTATGGAGAAGAATGGTAAAACTTATGATGGGAAATACCCACACGGATTCCTTCCCAAGATATCCTATTGGATGGGTAAATGGGAAGAGGCTGCAGAAGTAAGAGATGAAGAATCTATGAAAACTGCAGAAAAGAAGTTAATGTACTTCTTTGGTAGACAGCTTGATTTAAACAACAAGGATCAGGATGGTGATGCACAATTTAATCGGCACAGGAGATGAGTAGAAGTGAAGACCATAGAATGATCTTAGAAACAATGAGACTATATAAACAAAAGGTAGAACAGACACCCGAGATTAAAATGTTTATTCAAAAACTACAGCAAAGACTAGATAAGTTAAATTATGGAAAAGATAGTACTAACACCTGAAGAGTTAAAGAGCATGGGGATGACTCAAGAAGAATTTGATAAATCCCTTGAGGAGGAAAATAACTACATCTCCTCGTGGGCTGACAGAGTCAGACACAAAATAGACTAGTTATTAATATTAAAACGTTTCACATATGAGAGAAAATTTAAAAGAAAAAATGTTATCTACTGTAGAAGAGGATAACATGTACAGACAAGGAAGAACTAAAGAGAAGTGGGAAAATATGCAGAGGTTTCAATTTTACACAGTTACGTACGGAGCGGGTCTTATGATTCTACTTTACGTGATGCATCGTATAGGAATCCTATAAGGATCAGGATCCTGAAGACAGGATCAATTCTAATCGGCACACACACACACTATTTAGTTCTTTGACATGTTGAAATATAATGAACTCCCAAGCGGGGGGGTTGACTTTCTTGCTTTAATTACGTATACTTTAGTATAACCTGGTCAAATAGGTTGTATAAATGTTCAAAAATTAGTAATTAGAAATTATGGGAAGAACAACCACATCTACTTACAGCTACACTAATCTCGGTAACAACATGTACCAAGTCACTAATGGCAATGGTAACAAGTACAGAGTAAGAGTGTCGATCAAAGGAACACAGTATGACGAGTACTTCACTAACAAAGCGAAGGCGGTCAAGTTCCGAAATCAGTTACTGAAACAAAAGGCAGTTGCATAAGCATCTATCATAGTTTAAGTAATCGATTACGACAAACGCTGGAATTAAGGAGTTCATTATAAATGGGCTCCTTTTTTTATTCCATCAAGATTCCCGACGGATCAGGGACGATTTTAATTGGCACGGTAAACTAGCAAATGTTAGTTAGTCTGACTCAAGAAGAAGATCCATCTCAGATTCTAATTGGCATATATTTATAAGAATATGAAACTACTTGATTTATTTGAGGGAAAAACGGTACAACTAAACGATGAGGACTTTGCGGGGAAGATTCAAATAGTTAAAGGTTCATCTGATGATATGTTTACTGTGTATATAGATATAGAGTATAATGATATTGTTCCAAACACTAAACAACTACAAGATACAGTATCCCAAATTCTTACTTATACAGTTGAACAAATCAAACAAGAATTTAAAGTAGAAGATGGTGTAATCTTCATTGGACAGATTACCATCAAAGACAGACTCGAAGGAGGAGGGTCCGTAATTCTAATTGGCACGAAAAAGAATATCATGAGATCACAAGGTAGAGAACTTGTTGTAGACATTAGAGATTCACAAAACGATATTGTATTACTGAAACGTTCTATATATGGTATTGATAATCTCCCCCCGAAAGATGAATGTATGACAAGACTTAAGAGAGATCATACTATAGTGAAAGCGTACCTTAGAGGTTACACCGTAAAAGATATTAATATAGAACTTAACTTACTTCCACGTATGACATCTATTGCACAAATAGAGTTGGACCTTAGTTCTGAGGACAACGAATCTAAGATTGGTTTCGATCTTGGAAAGAAACTTAAATCATATAAGATTCGTCCACAGATAAATGGTGGTCCTATTATCGGACTCGACCAAAAAAACCCATAGAGATCCTGAAGGGGCCCATCCCGATTCTAATTGGCACGGTTTGTAGAACCTTCACCGTGGAACACTAGACAAGATTTTAATTGGCACAACATGTATGACACCCGTAGGGTATAATGTCATACACTTTATATTCTTATATATTGGTGGGGATAGATGAGTGTATTACTTCATTTTCATTATACAATTTATAGAACACAATCATGTATAAAATTATAATGATTATATGTATGACACTGTGGGTGATCTGAACCCCGTATAATACCCGTTTCATTATACAAAATCCTAAGTATGACATCATATAACAGTATCATTTTTATAAATTTTTAGAAAAAGTGTCTTTCATTCACACAGGACACAATACCCTACGTGGTGTAGTAAAGTGGTAAAAAGTGGTAGAATTAGGGTTTATATATATGTCAGGGTAAAAAACCATCGATTGCGGGTGTCGTAGACCTAATTAATTTACTACGACAAAAAGATACTCTAATAGGTACATTCTAAGACACTATTGTATGACTTATGGACACGAATGGGTACTATGTATGTATGACGTTCTTAGGGGGTCTGGAAATGATTATTCGGGGGTAGAATTGTATGACTGATAAGTGATAAATTTGTATGACTATATCACTACTTTTAGACCACCTATCAAATGATTTATTCTATTAGAAACCTGTATAGAAGATCCATGTAAGAAGAACCCTTTATAGATTCTTTTATCTATATAGAATCTGACTACTGGTTCATGATTATGGATCTGATATGAGAGTGTGGAACCTACGTGATGATTTCCTTTTTTCCCTATAGTATAATCATACGTATACCCTATATAGAATTCATCATTCAAGGGGACCATACTACTATATATTTTTCTTGTCATAGAGATAAGACTTACATAATGATTCTTATAACCTATGTCTATAGAACCACTATTGTAATGATGACATAACCCTATAGAGAATTTATATTTTACTCCTTCTTCTATAGTGTAGTTCTTTATCTTATGATAGGGACTACAATCTATTTGACTATATAGACTATTACCTAATAGAGAGATTATTACTATGAGAGTTGGGATTATATTCTTATACATATACTATAGTTCTTTATCTATATTCTATATGTATGTACGTATAATACTTTTTAATTTGTACGTATGGTATTTGAGTATTTCTACTTATCTAACCATTTGAAGAATCTATTCATTATGATATAGAATAGTATTAGAGTACCTATGAGTTTTAAGAATAACATATACTATAACTATATCTATTTCATCTATAGTATTATCTATATTGATATTGGTTTATCCCCCGCTTTTGAGATTTCGGTCCATACTCCGTCTATCTTCCTCCTGATCCTTTTGGGTCTATTGGAATCATCTATAGACTTTTGTTCCTGTTCTTTAATCTTCAGATACTTCTTTAGTTCTTTCTTCCCCTCAACCTTTAACGTACCATCATTATTGTACATACCATACGTACTATTGGAAGTTAACCTTATTGATGACATCTTACCTTTTCTCATATGTCCATCTATTGATTATATCTCACTACGCCGCTTCATTGTGTTTGTTGTGAATAATTTTATTAATAGAATCACTTAAGTATTGATGATCACCACTGTAATAAATGAATTCATTTTTATGTCTTAAACCTTTAGAGTCCGCCCACGATTTTATCGATCTCTCTATTCGGAAACAATTATTCTTTGTGACCCCCCACATTCTTAATACCACAGGTTTATGGGGATTATTTGTATCATAACTCGACAACCTTTTTTCAATGTTCGTGGTTTGACCAAACTTATAATAATCAATAAAATTATTGGTACGAACATCCTCAAACCCAATAAAGTAAATGGAATAATGTGAGTGATTTTTATATAAAGAAGATAACTCCTCATTAATAGAATCTATGCTTTTGTACTTATCATCAAGTATATCCCTTACCAAATCAGAGTTTTTCTCACACTCTTTCTTAAGAAACCCCCTCTTTAAAACTCTTACGCAACTTTGTAAGTTCCACCTATAATTTAAAAATCCTTTTATTAGAATATCATGTTCCAACCCCTCACTTAAAAACAACCGATCCAAGTACCTAATTGAAGTGTTTGATGTTAATGTGAGGTTGGTTTCCTCCATTAATAATTTTTTTATTAAACCATATCTATTATATGGAATACCATCATTTCGTTTACCCTGTCTTTTGGGTACCCTTTTTAAAATATTGACTATTTTCTCCCTATTCATTATGTTATTTTTTTTTCATCTATATTGATATTGGTTTATCCCCCGCTTTTAGGATTCTTCCTTATACCCTTATTAAAGAACACTACAACATAAAGTAAACGTATTAGTGCCCATGGTATTTGTAATAGGTAAGTTAGAATATTGTTCTTATAACTTCTAAGTACTATAACAATCTTTTCACCTTTACTAACTGTTGTCCCCCCGTGAAATGAATGAGGATGT
>Ga0181409_1000002_pt1 | contig 81749 bp, 112 predicted proteins | sample 32SPOviralmetaG_FD_130138 | JGI IMG/M metagenome (GOLD analysis project Ga0181409, IMG submission 130138) | Marine viral communities from the oligotrophic San Pedro Time Series (SPOT) site, San Pedro Channel, CA, USA - 32 SPOT_SRF_2012-05-30 | ecosystem: Environmental > Aquatic > Marine >... | reverse complement strand
AAATTATTTCCATGTTTACTATAGTTTAAACCATTGATAACACAACTATATGCAAAAAAGTTTACTGCATATAACAGAAAGATAGGCACGAAAGTGCTCAGAACTCGAGCTCGCACACTTAAGTTGCAATTCTCTGAGATGTTCTGATCGTATAGAGGTCGCAGCTGCATTGTTTTTTTCATTGATTTAATCGCAATGTTTTTACGAGAAAAGCGCTAGGACATCAGCGATTATCATACAGACCGCAATGAATCCCATTATTAGAACAGTTCCAACTACTACGAGTAGACCTTTCATTACACTGATATTGTTATATGTGTATGTCTCCTCATTTGGTAGTTTATGCTTTATCCACTTTTCTGAATCGTTTACTGAATACTTGTTTGGTACTCCGAATATCGTACCATATCCTTTACTCATGTTATATACCGCTTTCGCTAAATCACTATCACTCATCGGTGCCGCCTCCTCGAAAACACGGCTCGCGCCATGTGTTTTTTTACTCATGCTGGTGGTCCATTCATGAAAATCAGGAGTGTTCCTAGATAAAGTATCAATAATAACTCAAGTGGGGTCATACATCTGATAGGTTAATGTCAGTTCTTCTCCTGCGTTTATCTTACATTTTGTCCATAGATACTTACATTCATAAATATCGATGACTTCATCAGTCTGTTCTAATGTTCCTATTTTTAAGATACAGTTAGAATTTTCAGGCTCATGATTGACAAAACCTCCTAATGGCGTTCTGATTAATTTACTATCCAACAATACATGTGTCACGCCTAAACATATATTTGCTTCGATATCTGCCACAGCCATAAGACCCAAGCCATGTATTACTGACTTGCCAATTGTTAATCTGTCATCTAAGGGCTTATATGTCAAGATATCACCTTGCTTTGTGAAAGTTCTTTAAGCATATGTACAAGTTGTACATCTTCAAACTCTTCTTTCAGTTCCATCTTATCAATATACCAACCAGCCATCGCTCTACCGTCTCTTGTACGGATCATTTTAGGTCTACGTGCATCATCGGTCTTTGGACATTCCCACACTTTAAGAGTGTCACTGTTGTCATATTCTAAGAACATCAACCGATCGACATCCATGCATTTACTGACCTGATTAGTGTGTTTCATATTGACTGTAAAGAAACCTGCCGGATGACGATTCTGAGTCTTAATTTCGACATTAAGTCCATCAGCATCTTTCGCATCTTTTTCCATATCATATTTGTCATCCGACAGGACGAGGTCATAACGAGCAGCCAGGCATTCTTCGCCTAACTGACCCATTAATTCTTTATTGGTTTTTTGCTTCTGCATAAGAATCTTCAAACTTTTTGACAGCTTGTGTATTATCATGTATCTTATCGTCACATAACTCTAAGACTTTCGCATAGTCTTTTTCTTCTGCAGCATTTCTTATCTTGTATAGTAATGCTATTTCTTCTAGTACATCAATCATATATTTACCTCGCTTTATTATTATACTATTGTGTTGTTAAAAATTTCCTCTTTCGGGTTGAAAGGTCTTAATGGCATTTTCTCTCCACATGTCTACTACTGAGTCACGGTCATCAAATGCCATTTCTGGGAAGTCACCATCAAAATGTAGAATCATATCCTGTAAATGATCACGTTTTAGCTCCACATCTGGTCTAAAATCAGTGTCACTCCTAAAGTATGACCTGTATGGTACTAACCCAGAATCTTTAAGTTGCTGTAAAGTCTTATCTCTAAGCTTTTTCTTTCTACCACTAGAAACTACAATCTTATATCCAGCATATTCTAGTAAAGCAGCCAGAGTAAAGACTTCTTTTACAGGTTTGTCCATAGATACCTTTTCAGGGTCATTGAATGAATCCCAGTCTTTTGGTCTCTGTTCCACAAATCTACGTCTTTCATTGATGTTCATAAGTGTACCATCAACATCAAAAACTACATATTTACTCATATTACTATCCAACCTTCTGCTAATGCGATTAAGATTCCAATGAACGGTGTAAAACCAATCAAAAACCAAATCAATCTTTCTTTATTACTCATGCAACCTTCTCTTTCCTGTACTCGTTTTTATAAATTACTTTACCTGTATTCAGGTTATCATGGTAAACATATCCACCACGGTCACCATCAAATCTTCTAATCTTAATCCAATGACCATCTTCATTCTTAAAGAGTCTTGGCTCATAGTAAATGCTAGATTCAGAGAATTCTTTTTGTGATTTCTCATAAGATGGTACCCAATTATCAGTTTCTACTGACCATTCTAGCACATATTCTCTAGACATTGCATTATCATATTCAATCAATGGTATAACTTCTGCTACCACTGATTGAATATTATTAACATCGACATCATCAATAATAAAGTCATGACCACCTTTGTATTTCCAATGACCTTCTTTAGTCAATTGGTCTACATCGTAGTTTTCCATATATTGTGTTTGTATTACTAATTTTGCCATGTTTATCTCCTTGCTATTATTATTATACTCTAAGAGCGTCCTTTTTTTCGGTACACTGCAAAAGTATCTGCATATTCTTTATGACAGTGCTCTTGTGGCCTAATATATCCAATATCAAGCTTTGAAGTACCTCTGTATTTGATTAAGTAGCCTTTGCCAAATAACAGTTTAAATGTATCAAGATACTTGATTGGTATACTCTTAAAGATGGATTGCTCCTTGTATGGACTTTTATATCTTTTTATGAATATATCACGGGCATTTAAAGCAGCACCGTGAAATAATGCCAATTGATTTTCAAAGCCAATATCTGTAATTCCTGCTTTTATCATGTTATACTACCTCCATGATTGTTAATGGACAATTCCATCTTTGACCATCAATATCAACAATGGCTTTCGATCTTTTGATTTCAAGAATAGTACCAAATTGATCAGCAAATCTTGAGTCGGAAGTGAATTTGACTTTATCACCTACAACCATAGTTGCTCTAGCATTTCTGTTATTAGCAACTTTAAGATGTCTTTGTGTTTGTTTAACACAATCAATCACATCATTTAGTTCAGCTATCGTTTCGATATCTACCAAAAGTTTAGCTATTTTACTTACTGTTTTACTCATATTTTCTCCTTATGATTTGTTAGTTAATAATTGTTTTCTTGCAGCAAAGTCATTTGCATCAAAGACTGAAAAGTATACTGGTACTTTTTTCTTTGTACCATCTTCTTGTTCTTTCTCTCTGAATCTAACTAGTCTAGCTACTGCTTTAAGACCTTTTACATTAGAACCTGAAATACCAAAGTATTTGATACCTTGTTTGAAAGTACAAACTTCTTCAACATCACCACATGCATCTGCATTTGATCCGCTGTATTCATATCCAGTTGTTATATTAATTGTCATAGTTTTTTTACCTCGTTTTTATTAATTTATAGGTACATTCTATCACGATTACGGCCAATTGTAAAGGTTTATTTTGAAAAAAATTCAAGGTTTACTATAGTTTAAGCCATTGATATTACAACTTATGCAAAAAAGTTATATCTTTATAACCAAAAGTGGCCCTTTCGGGCCACCATTTTGATCAATTTTAGTCTATTAATGACACATGTTTGACTCGGTTCTTGACTAGAACCGTGTAGTCGGGATTGGTGGACCAAGCTTCTAAGTGGTCTACCATATCATATAAGTCAGCTCTAAATGCATAGTACATACTTCTTGCATCTCTAAACTTCTCATAAAAATGTAAGTTGTTTAGTATTCTCATCATGTCTTGTACACTATGACATTTGGTTTCATACTTTTTAACAGCCCATTTAGTACTAGAGTAGTTAAGTGGTTTTACATGTGGGCTTTTAAGGTCCCATGTGCGAATGCCAAATAAGTTATTTGCTTCATGAGCAAATCTACTAGTACCATAACCTGTTTCTAGTACTGCCATTGCGGCTACTATTTCTACAGGTATTTGGTCTTGTTCATCTAATAATGTATTATGATATGTTGCACACTCTTTAACTGCTAATACAAAGCTATCATTATCATCATAGACAATTTTAGGTTGTCCTGTGCTATTAGCATTGTGGGGTATTAACATAAAAAATAGGAACATCATAAACAATGCTCCCCATATTATTAGTTTTTCTTTTATCATTTGAAGTAATCCTCCTCTTTCTTCTTTATGTAAGCTTTAAGTTCATGCATATAAGATATTAAGGTCTCGTAAGACTTCTTATGAAATTGATCACGGGTCCTGTGAAACTTGACCTCATGTAATTCAATTACCTTATTTATAGCAATTATTGAGCTCTCATAGTCTTGTCGGATATACTTCCAAGCTGGAACATCATAGTCATCTGTTGATTTTACTGTTTCAACTAACTTACCACGGGTTCCATCTTTCTTTTGTTCATACACAGTTTCTCCACCATCAGGTGATATGTAGATTTTTTCATCAGGCACTAGACTTCTCCTTTATTATTGCTAACTTGTCAGATAATTCTTGTATTATTTGTCGGTAATCTGCTATTTGTACTCGATAGCTACCACAATCACGTTCTAATTCAGTGATTCGGTGTTTAAGTGATTCTACTTCTGGATGTGCTTCCATATTAAACCTCGCTTTCTGTAATTATTATACTATCTCGAAATGATTTTAATTCAGGAAATGTAGCATTGAAATCAGTGTCTCTACGCTTATCATATTCAGCAATATATTTTACAAAGTCTTGTTCGTTTTGTTGTCTGAACGCATCTGACCATCTCGTATCACCCTTGAGTGTAGTGATTAACCTATCAATCTTTGTTATCTCATGGTCATTAAATCTACCAATCCTTGCATAGTACTTAGCATCTTCTAACCATTTTACAGCTGTTGGCATCATTTCTCTTTGAAACAAAAATATCGATAAAAAAGATGGATTACGTAGATATGGAAAATCTATAGTTAGTCTACTATACTTTGGTATATTCTTAAGACCCATTTTCGGTGTATCTCTCATAGATGCCATAGATTTTACCCTTGCAACATCTTTTATAAACTCTGTGTATGATGGCAGACTTAGTGCATTTACTGTAGACATAATTGTGACATGAGACGGTGCATAATCTGTATCAGGCATATTCATAACATACCATTCCAGGTTCCTAATCCACTTGTCATAGTCCATGCCAAATCTAATCCATTCTGATGCTGAGCCAAAAGCTTCAGCTGATGTATACATGTGTAGTTTCTTAATTTTCTTTTCAATAACTAGTCTCTTCAACATACCCATGACTCTTTCCCATAACTTATCTACTATACAAAAGTTAGAGTTAATGTGTAGTTCCATATTCGGTGCTGGATTATCAGTCAAGAATTCTAGTACTTTGATAGTGTCTTTTGACATAAATGGTTCACCACCAGTTATACGAAATACTTCTAACTTGTCATAGATATCTGGAAACCACTTCCAAAATGCTTCTACATATCTGTTAGGCTGATTGTTTGGTATTGGCATTTGATTTTGTGATTCAATATACTCTAGATTATTAAATTTACCAGATGTAGGATATGGACCATGCGACTTTATTTCTTGCATCCATTTAGAAGATATATGTGGTGCACAATACATACATTTAAAATTACATACATTACTAAATGATACTTCTAAATAAGATGGTGGTATATCAGCAGTAGAATCATTCTTTAATATTTCTGGTATGTATTTTGTAGCCCAAAAATCTCTTGACTTATAATATCTATCAGACAATGCATCATCTTTTTTCTTACGGGCATCTTCTACCCGCCAACAATATTCACATTCACGTGGTCTAAATCCGTGTTTCATCTGATCACGCATTTTCATTTTATATTGTGTGTTATGCAAAGCACTAGGTCTGTTTAATAGTTCTGTCCAAGGTACTTTGTGAGTCCCTGGGTGGTGACAACTTTGTGTATGACCGTTTTGTAAGTGCAGTGTAGTTTGTTTCCATTTAGCTACACAAAAGGTGGGTGATATTTTATCTAAAGCTGATGCAAAATCTGTATCAGAGACAGCATTTCTACCATGCCTAACATTTGATATACGTTCTAGGCTATCGCTATCTAAGTGCTTTAGATTTATTTTTCGATTTTCCATTATATACTCGATGTGGCTTTACATCTCCTGATTCAAATAAACTAAGGTCAGTTTGAGCTTCACCTTCAGTCATATATGGTCCAGAAACTTCTTCCCATTCATTATTATTTATTTGTATTATTGTATAAGCACCGCCGAATGTAGGTACTACTTTATATTTCGCTGTATTGTGCTGCATAAGTACTTTCTTTCATAGCTTCATGCATATTTTGCTTTTGCTTTGCTTGCTGTTTTTCTTGCAAAAACATTTGTACACCTGCTTCATCTAATTTTTTGAACCATGAAGGCATTGGTGTACCCTTATTCCAATCGCATGGCATATAACTTTGTTTGGCCATATAGTAATTACGGTATGACTCAACAGGGTCAGGAGTAATACATTCTGGTAAATTAGACATAGCCATAGCAAAATTTGTAAACCCTCTATCTCTAGGTATATTGACTGGTGGTTTTTTTAGTCTCTCTAGGAGTAACGATTCAGTTAAATGTGTCTTTTTAAAACGTTTAGTAAATTCATTGCATAGTTCTGCAAATAATTCATAGTGCCAATTGTAATTATTTAGTGATTCTCTAGTCCATATAGTGCATGGGTGATTATGATGAACTGCTTTGTATAATAGTTCTTCATCAAGAGGGTCTGGATGTTCCCAGTACTTTATAATACGTTTGCCTGACTTAGATGGTTTCATAATAGTACTACCATCGCACATACGGTGGGCAGTAGAAATCATTTGTGCAGATTCTACAATCATCTTTGGGACATGTTTGTCGCAATGCATTTGTGCTGCAATTACTGGGTCTTCATGTAATACAAATACGTTCACGTATTATCACCTTCTGTATAAGTTGCTGTTTTCTGCATATCAAATACACCTTTTGTTTTTTTCGGTGCTTGGTCTTTTGTAATATCAAACAAAGTATATGTTTTTATTCTTTTGTCTTGTAATGTAAAAATAATCATTGCAACAATAGCCATAGCTAAAGGTGAAAGTATTACTATATAAGCTTGTATTTCGTGTATATCCATTTATAAATTATACCACGGATAATGAAAAGTTTTCTTTGGTTCACCTTCCGCATATATTTCCTCCATCACAAAGTGTTTTGGTATAGTTAACAACTGATGTGTTTCTTCCATCCTATAATTTACAAAACTTAAATCACAGAATTTACTGTTATCTACATGAAATGCTAAGTAAAATGCAGGTAAATCTGCATGTCCAGGTAATATGTTTATACCTAGTTTTTTAGCAATTAAGTAAGCTGGTATAATGTCAATAGCTTCTACAGGAAAAATAGCTTTAACATCTTTATCTTTACTTGAAGCAATTTGGTCAGCTATCTGACTTGACCAACTTACTACTTCTTCCCAGCTTACTGCTGTGCTGCTGCTGTTTGGTTTGAATGCCATATTTTTTCGTACTCCTTTAATACACTATTAGCTACAGGTAATTGTAGAAAGTATGCTTCTATTTCCCAGGGACAGTCTTTGTAATTTACTTTCCTAGTGTCAAATAGTTCACCTTTCCATATCTTTTTATCTACACTAATATCTCTAACTTCTTTTCTTAAATACTGTTTAATGTGTATACACTCATGTGTAATTGTCACTATTAATTCTTCTAAGTCTTGTAATATAGCCTGACTAATAATAATGTTAAATTCATCATCATCTTCTTCATGCATATATCCTACTGCTCTACCCATATCTTCTTCAAGGCCAACTTCTACATTAATATAAATTGGTTTTACTCTACGTGGCATAAGTATATCAAATGCATTTTTTATAGCATCATGAATAGCAACACCTTGTCTTGGATCGTTAATACCTACAATATCAAGTTCTATCATTTTCTTTTATACCTCAAAGTTAGTCCTGTTTTTTTACCTGTAAAATTATTAGTACAATGTATTTTTTTATTATCAAATATAATTATACTGTTTTCTTCAAATCTATATGTCTTACCTGATAAGTGTTGCCAACACCAAGTTGGAAACTGTGTAAGATGTTCTTTATAAAAAAATTCGTCTATCTTTCTACCTGTTTTATCTGTAATATTATAATCAAATGGACATCCACTTAATGCTGTATTTACACTGAACCTAGTGACTGGATGTATCATCATCCAAGTTTTGCTGTCCTCTTCCCATTTTTGGTCAAATATTACTAAACGACCTGTACCATTTGTTTCATCTTGTAATGGTATGACAATATTGACACTATCTTTCCATTCTTTCTGAAAATCTGTATGTGGATAAAAAGGTTTTGTGTGGCTATAATAATTACCTGATACATAGATAAAATCTGTACCAAGACACTGCCTTATAGTTTCTTGTACTAAATCTAAAGTCTCAGGTGTGACTGGTGCTTTAGCCATCTCAAATGTGTCATATTCATCAAAGCTGTGGTAGATATCTAATAGTTTATTTCTAGTGTCGTCACTAAATATTTCACTAAGTTGTGCGGTGCGCATATTATTACTTTCGTAATAGCTTTCTAAGTATTCTTAGACCTGTTTCTTGTACCCATGAATTGTCTGGATTTTTATTCATCCATCTTTCAATTTTAGATTCAGCTTCTTCAGTTAAATACTTTTTCTTATACCAAGATGCAAACTCTGGTTCTTCTTTGAATAACTCATATACCTCTTTTGCAGGTACTTGGTCTGATCTGATACAGTCAGCATATACTTGAAATTCTTTTTCTTGCATTAGTTTCTCCTCATATTTGCTATATCTATAGCAGATTGTTTATCAATAACAGGTACAGCATTAGATTTATGCATTTGAGCAATACCTTTAACTAGTGTACCTGTATATCTTTGTGGCTCTTTCTTAAATGTATTACCACTCATACCATTCGAAACTGAAGGATACTGCTTTGATGATTTATGTGGAGATTCAGGTTGTTGATATAACTTTCTAGGTGCAGCCTGTACTTGTACTTTGTACTTGCCGTGGCAATAGTCAATATAGTCATCAAAAGAAAGTATAAAGTCATGTAAGCGATTTGACTTAGCCCATTTGTTATGCTTTTTCCATTGCACTTGATACTTTGCAATTTTAGCTTTAGTCATTTTGATTTTAGGTTTTTTAGTGTTGAGACCTGGTGTGCCTCTTAGTAAATGCATAGTCATAATAATATCTCCTGTAATATTATTATACTGTTTACGTTATAAATTATCGCCAAAGTCCATTGGTTGACTTGATTGTAAGAAGTTTTCTTGTGCCTGTATTGAAGCACCATTATTTTTCAATATCTTTCTCATTGCCTTTTGTTCTTCAGATAATGTGGCTGAATTTGGGATATATACCGTTGTTGGAACCCCACAGATGAGTGCTAGCAATGCTAATCCATTCAATGAGCCATGGTAATATTTACTATTTTTCAATTTTTTGACAACAGAAATCAAGTCTGTGTTTGTATCACTATCAAAATTCCATGCATCTGTGTTTTCAGTTTTCCATTTAGTCTTGAACTCTTCACTGAGTCCTACACCTTCACTATCATCACCAAACTTATGTGCATGTGTGTAATGTGTTTCACCACTACGATATCTTGGTTGTAAGTCAGTTCTTAGTTTTGGAAATGTAAGTGCAGTTGAACCACTACTCTTAAAGAATAAAGATTGGAATATATCCATACTTACAGTTATTATCTTATTATCTACACCACCAGTGGATAATACTTTATCAAGAACAAATTGTACTTCTCTTTTATGCAATTCAGAATCTGTAGATGCATTATACATATCCACACTATTACCTGTATCACTATCTATCCAAAATACATGTTCATTTGCTAATTCATTATAATTATCTTTGTAAGGTACAAATGGTAGCCATCTCATCATTGGATTATTTACCCAGTCACTATCAAAGATAGAGTCCATAGATTTTCTACGATATAATATCTGACCATTACCATCAGAATCAGGGTACAATACTTTAAATATAGGACTCCATGCTTCTGAATCAGCTCTTTGTGTAGCATTTGGAAAGTAATCTACTAATTGTGATTGTAAGCAAAGCGAATGAAATAAACCAAAGTTCACATTATCAGAATCAGTATACTGATAACCTTTTCTACGAGCTTGTTTAGCTTTATGTCTATGTCTTAATAAGACACGAAAATTAATGTTTGTAATAAACTTATTTTTATCATCAGCCATTAGATGTCAGCCTCTTTAAATTTAGCACCAGAACGTTTTGCTAAATGTTTCATCATCTTTTCTTCCGCTGTTAATTTATGTCTTTTGTTAATCCATATTGTTGTAGGTATATCCATAGACAGTGCTAAAAATGATAACCCACCAAGTGTCCCATGAAACTCTTTTACTTTAGACATTTGTCTAATTACTTTGTCTAATTTACCTTTAAACTTAAAGAAATCAAATCTACTTGTAGGATAATCAGCTTCAAATTTTTCTCTAAATTTAGCTGACATAGTTTTATTAGGATTACTAGATGCAAAATGATAACCTGCTTCTATAATAGGATTTCTGTATTTGTACATTGGTTTAGGTAATGCCCAGTATGGTTCAAAGCATCTGTCTATATTGCATGGAATATAATGGTCATTATTATCAGTCCCAAATGTTGGTGCGAATGACATATATGTTTTAGTATCACCTGGCATTGCACAACTAAATCTTGTTTTTTTATCTAATTCACTTTCGTAATCACATTCGTTAGACGGTAGATATGAATCATACACAGTAGAAAGATGCGGTTCAGCATTCATATTTTGTACACCATCAAAGTTTTCTGTTAAATCATCTACTCTAAGACATTCAGTACCATCTTTTAATTTTGGATAGTATACGGTTGCTTGTTTAGAGTCATAATTGTATGCCCACAGACCAGCAATACATAAAGTATGTGCTAAACCAAAAGAAAATTTAGGTCTGTTCTTTGCATCTTCACTACCAAGTACATTTATGTGTTGATAACACTGCACTTCATATATGTTTCTAAGTACTGACTTATACTTATCTTCTTTATATAAATGTTTTTTACCTTGAGCAAATGCTTTATTTTTTAATTCTTTGCCGTCCATATCATATTTATTCCCATTATAAGTCTGTGTATGTCTTTGACTCGCAGAAGTACTCCCAACTTAATAGGTGATTTCCTTTATCATCTTCTAAGTGTTTTTCAAATAATCCTAATGTAAGCATTACTTTATTAGATTGCAGAAACTCTCTACATTCGTATAACGTTTCAAACTCACCACCTGGCCAGTCTGTTTGCATTTGAATAGGATTATTGGCATACCATAACAAAGCAGTTATTATTACTACAGTTTTCATTTTTGCCATCCTTTCATGACGTCATCAGAAAAATTATTGTATGAGAATTCTAATCTATCTACAAACTTAACAGCTTCACCTTTCTTAGAATTAATAGCAACAAAACCCTCTGGGTTAGTCACTTTAAATCCTTTGCTTGTTTTAATGAACTGTTTTTGTTTATCTAATGACACTAGTTTTTTTATTATCAAAACTTTAGCTTGTGTAATGTAATCTACAAATTGAAATGCTTTTTTTAATATATCAGCATTTTTACCTAACTCACTACGTAGTTGGCTTTTTGCAGCTATTTTAGTTTCTTTAGCTGCATCTGTTTTTAGTTTACTTACCACTTTGTCTTGATAATATGTATCTACATACTCAATATAATCTTTTACTGGATTTTTTTGAGCCATTGGCAATTTGCCTTTTCTAATATTTGAATTGATATAAGTTTTTATACCTGCACCTACAGCAGTAGATGGTATCATATCCATAATTGCTTTTAATTTATCAAATCCACCAATTAAATTTTGTGCTTGTGCTAATAGACTTTCTACATCAGTTTTTTCTGTATCTGTAAATGCTACATTAGCACCTTTAAAGTATGCATCATCCATAAACACTGAACGTGTAGCTTTTAGTTTTTTTACATTTACACCAAATCTAGCTTTATACTTTTGCAAATCGTCTCTTCCAGAGTATGTGGTATGCCACACTACACCAATATCTGCATTTCTAATATTTTTACCTGCTTCGCTTTCTACATCCCAAGCATATACTATTGTATTTGGATGTACTGTAATAAATCTTTTACCATCAATTGTTTCATACTTTTGTTCACCTTTTGTAAATAGTAAATCACCCTGTATGACTACACCTGTTGGTATGTTTAATTTTTGGAATTCTTTATGTGCTATTGCTAACTTAGCACCAGTTGCAAACTTACTTTTATCTTGTGGACCTTTATATGTAAGTGGTGTTTTATTGAATACACCTTTTGTTGATACAAAAAACTGACCATCAGCAGGGTCTACACCTGCAAATATAGCTGGTGCACCGTCCCATTTTAAGGTAAGTTGAGTTTCGCCTGTACCAAGACCACCAACAATATTTCTACAGGATTCAATAGCAGCTCTTGCACCTATATCTCCTCTTTCAAAGAGGTCTTCATCAACATGCGTTAAATGTAAATTTTTGCCACTATCAGCTGCTTCACTTAAAAAATTCTTAACCGAATTCATGTCCTGCTACTCTTTTCATTTGTTTTTTGAACTCTGCAAAATCAGGTTTTTCTTTATAAAGCTTTATACTGATTTCATCACGGTCCTTACCTTTAATACGCCAATTGTAGCCATCTTTTTTATGTTCAGGGTCTGTAGTTTTTACAACACGTCTTTTAAAACCATCTTCCCACTCTTCAGTACCTTCCTTGAATGTACCAAAACTAATTAATTCTCTATTTGATATGATTTCAAAATATGTTTTAGATTCCGCACCATTAAGTTTATTATAGTTTTTTAACTCTACTTCAGACATAGTTGGTCTATATGTAAATACTTTGTCTTTAGGATTAAGCATAATTTGTCCAGTAGTTCTCATCACACCTTTACCTTTGTTTATTCGTATAGGATTCATTTGTGGATTACTTTTCGGAGCTACACCTAGTGCATTTAATAATGCCTGAGGGTCTTTTGCTTTTTTAACTTCAGCTGTAGCTATTTTTAATCTGCTTTCAGATGACAGTCTATCAGGCTTTTGGTCTGGGTCTGACATTTTATATCCAGTCCATGGTAATTCAAGACCATGATTTGTTCTCACACATATATCTTTAGGATTAATTTTTTTAACAACACTATGATATTTTTGGTCTGGTTTTTCATAGTTAGTAAATGCACCTTCTAAAAGATAACATATATTACCGTCAGTTATAAGTGTATTACCAGGAATTTGTGATTTTAGTAGACTTTTGACAGCTGCATCTACTGTTTTTTGATATAATGCTCTTCTAATTCTTTGTCCATCAGGTGATGTCCAGTTCTGAGAATCTGATGCTCTACCTCCACCTTCTTTTTCATCTTTCTTTACCATTACAGATGCTGATACTATAGCAATACCATATTCATTTAGGCCTTCACTATAACCAGTAGTAGTATCTCTTAGGAATAATCTTTCTATACCTGCTCTTTGTGATTGAACAAGTTTTACTTCAGTAGGATAGTTTCTATCTCTGTTTTTTACTAATATCCAACCAGTATCTTTAAAATGCTTTGCAGCTACAACACACATTTACTCACCGTTTAAACGTGAGTTAACCTTGTCCCAATCTATAATTTCAAATACTGACTCTATAAATGCTGCTCTGTCATGACCGAAAGTATATGCATAAGCATGTTCCCAACAATCAATAATCATCGCAACATTATCTACTATTCTATAATTTGGAATAATATTTACATACCCTTGCATGTTCATAAATACCCAACCAGAACCTTGTAGCCTAGAAGCTTGTTCTTGAACTTGCTTCTTAAAGTTAGCATTATTGCCGTAACGCTGACTAATAATATGCTCGGCTTTACCAATTGGAACGTTGTTATCTCTTCGTTCCCTTAAGTTATCGAAGTACAATCCGTGAAGATGTGCTCCGGCTTTGTTAAATGCAAAGTCGCCTACACCATTGTTAAAATCGTCTACTAAACCACGATATATCTTATTATAATGTACATCGAAACCAACTTCATTAATTGCTGGTTTTAATTGGCCTATATCGTGACCAAATTTCACGCATTCTAGTGGTTGCATAATCTACCCTTATATCGCTTTAGCTTTGTCGGCTAATTCCTTTGCTAAACTATTTAATCCTTTTGCTTCTTCTTTTAAAGCTTTGACTTGTGCCAAAAGGTCCTCTTTTTGTTCTTCAGCTGTAGGTTCAGGGATGTCTTCAGCAACTAACCCCATATCAGGATATGCTGCATTTACTACATCTTCTGTAATATCTGATATTTCACTTAGGTTTCCATCCTTAGCATGACATATCATTTCAGCTTCTTGTAAATCCAAAGCTTGAAGCATTTCAATAAACAAGTTTTCTCTTTTTAATTCAGGTAATTGTTTACCCTGTGCAGAGTTTACAAAACTAGGAAATAGTTTTAGATAGGACCACAAGTTTTGTGGTGAGTCACCGTCTTTATCTTCTTTATCAAATGGTGGTTCACCTTCGGGTAGCATTGATTGAATAGACTTGTCAAAGTTCCATCTAAGTACATATTGTAATGGTGTGTGATTACTATACTTAGTTTTAATTAAGTCTACTTTTCTTTGTTTGGTGGTACAAGCATTTAGTTCTTCTAGAATTTCAAACACTTGCATGTCTTGTGGTTTTGTCATAATATAGTCCTTATAAATTTTTTCTTATTGTATCATATACTTTTTTAGCATTTCTTTGTAGCGGTCCTGGGAGACCTTTTTTAAATAAATCAAAGTCATCATCTGTTGCTGCCTGCCTCATTTTACTGGCTGACATTCCAGCTAAACCTTCTTCATCTGGGTCTCTTTGTCCCGCGCTTGTAATAGTTATACTATCAAAGTCATATTCTTTTCCATTATATTTATTTAAAAGTGACTCAAATTCTGATACTCTATCTGAACCTACTACCATATTAACACTATCAAAGCGTTTTTCTAGGTCTTTCATTAAATCAAATATATTGCGACCTTTGTGGTCTTGTACAATATTGCCAAATGCATTTTTAGCATATTTTAATTTGTCTCTGTATAATAGTGGATTTTTCTTTTTGTCTGATGTTTTAGACAAAAATACGTAAGGTGTACCTTTTACGATTTTACTCACCTTACGTATTTTGTTTACCAGTTTTTCATGACCTACAGTGGGTGGATTCATTCTACCGAATGTAAAGACCGCTGTCTTCGCCATATTAAACTACCTATATCTTGAATTTAGCTGTTGGTGCATCTACGACTGTTCCAGCAAATTCAATATCTTGACCTTTATGCTGTTGGTTTGAAGTAGTATATTTCCAAGCTGCTGTACCGTCAAAACCCTGCCAGTTTCCTGATACCGGACGAATCTGAATATCATTATTACCAGCTGTTTTACCAGTGACATAGCCTTCGTAATAAACTCCACCACCTTGAACTGCTACGACATAGTCTCCTACGCCACAATCAGAATCTCTAGTTGCGAATTTTAATGTGTATATACCATTTTCAACTTGAACATCAGTAGAAGTTCCTAGGTCTGTACCAAATACGCCCTCTCCATCAGAATCTGCAATAGATGTAGTTCCTTTTGATGAGTCGCCTTTCATGTACCAACCTGGCAGCGCTTCCAAGATTTCTAATGATTTGACTGTTCCTTTGTTTCCATCGGAATCCGAAGTTGCTACAGTATTTGGGCTTGCTTTTCTAGAAGTGACTGCATGTGTGACTCCAAAACCGCCGACTGTAGCTAACGTATTATCGTCAGAATCAGTAGTCCCCGTGGTAGTCGTATCAACAGAGCCCACGTACTGCAGAGCTGTCTCTGAGTCTGAACCTCTAAATACGAATGGTTTTCTATAACCTTTATATGCCATTTGGAGTCTCCTTAAAATTAAATGTTATTGTCGACAGTCTATTTATTAATGTCGAATCTCAAAATCGTCTAAAGATTCAAGGAGAAGCTTCATTTTGTGCTTCATAAGGTAGTTCATCCACAACTGAATGTTGCCTTTTGACTCTGTATTGAACTGTTCTTCTATTTGATTCTTGTATTCAGGTGGTGTCATTTGTAAATCAATTAAGTCTTTATTGCGTATCCAGTTTTTTTGGATTTTTGTAGGCCAATCATTTGGGTCTGTGTCCAATAGTCTTAATTGTTTTTGTGTGACTGGTGTTTGTCTTGCACCTTCTGTAATTAGAACTTCATCATCAGATAATATGTTTGGTACACCATCACCTGTATCACCTTTGATAATCTTTAACCTTAGTTCATCTACAGCATTATTACACTTTACCCATTTCTTTTGGATATTTGAAAATTGTGCAACATTATCATAACACTGTAGCTGTTTGAAATCATTATCTGGTGATACAATTAATATATGGTCATTGTTTTTATGTTCATTGTGTACAATCCAACCAATTGCATCATCGGCTTCACAGCCATCTACAAATATGCATCTATATGGACTAAGTTCAATAATATCTTCACGTACTTGATTAACCATTTTAAAGATACCATTCCAATCATGTATGCTATTATCACGACCTTTGCGTCTACTAGCTTTATATGGTGGAAACTGCTGTCTACGCCAAGAATTACCAGCATCAAAACATATTACAGTCTCTCCGTACTTGCCTCTATAATCAACATTATACTTACGTATAATATTCAACATTGTGTGGCGAATTAAGTCTTTATCTTCATCATAATCATCAATACGTGGGAATATTGACGACATTGCAATACTACTAAAATCTAATAGAATCATATTATCTCCTTTGCTATTAGAATTATACTAGTTCCAATCGATATTTAATGATGGCTGTGGAGTTGATGCTTGTTTACCTGCTGTATTTTGAGCTTCTATGTGAGAAGGTTGGTCTTTAATATCAGTGACTTTCATATGTTCATAATCGACACCCAACAGCCAGTTACGTCTGTCTGCTGGGTCACCATATCGATTTTTAAGTTGACTAAACCTGATTAAGTTATCATCTCTTAATTGGTCATTTGTAGTCATAGCAAAGAAATAATCTGCAGTCATTGGTAAACCAAAAGACTCTGATACATCAGTCATACCGACATCAGCATCAGTCATACCTTGCCTATTTGTTTGAGTTGCTGTAAGAATAGGAATATTAAATTCCATAGCCATTGCTCTTAATTCTTCAGCAATTGCTTTGATTTTTTCATAACTATTTGCATTCTTAGATACGCTTAGTGAATTACAAATATTAAGGTAATCAATACAAATTAACTCAGGAACAAAATTCTTTTTCATATCAAGTTCTTTTAATAAACTTCTAAAGTGTGCTGCCGTTGGCATACCAGTTGGATATTCTTTTACAATTAACTTACCTTGTGTTTTAGTTCTAAGATTTTGAAACCTTTTTAAGAAACTATCTTTACCAATACTATCAAGTTCTTCTTGTGTCATATCAAGTAAATTTTGGTCAATACGTTGTGCAATTTTTTCTTCAGCCATTTCCATAGAAATATACAAAACATTTCTACCACGTTCTAGTAAACTAGATGATATTGAACACATAAATAAAGACTTACCAACACCTGTACCAGCCATAATTACACCAAGTGTTTTTTCTGGTATACCGCCACGTAAAATATAATCTATATGTTCTAAACCTGTTTCTAATTTGTTTTCTTTCTTATTATAGTAATCCCATCTTTCTTCAACTTCATCTGTATAATCATGACCAACTGATTTATCAAATGATGTTGCAATTGCGTCATGTAATAATTCAGGTAATGCTGTCATAGGTGTTTTCTTATCATCACCACCAATAACATTTACCGCTTGATAAACTGCATTTACAATGGCTCTTTCTTGACACCAAGATTCTGTTTTATTTACCAACCATTCTGTTTTATTAATAGGTTCTACTTTCTTTGTAAGAAACTCTTGTACTGAATTGTAAATAGGTTCAGTCAAATCAGTTCTTGATTCAACTTCAATTTGTAATGCTGTGGAATTAGGTAATGAATTGTTCTTGTTAAAGTATCTAACAATCTCTTCAAATATTACCTTTTCATGTTTTTCAGAAAAGTAATCATCTTTTACAAATGGTGCAACTTTACGACAGTACTCTTCATTTACCATCATATTGTATAGTATGCCTTTTCGTAACTCTGATGAATCAATACTCATATATCAGTAATAATACTTGGTGCTTCGTTCTTTTTAACATTTAATATATCTGCTATAATATCACTAGCCATATTTTGAAATTTATCTTCTCTTGCATATTTTTCAGCATCTTCTACAGTTAAGAACTCTACTTGGAAATTAAATTTATCTCCATCTAAACTCATATCAACTGGTCTCCAAGTGACATTTTCATATTTATGACCCTTGCCAGTGATTTTTATCCATTCACCACCTTCTGGGTCTACCCACGCTTTAAAATTTTTAGGATTTTGTTTTGACATTCCACGGCCTTTCATAGTTAATTGTTGTTAAAAATTCGTCTGTAAATACTCCATCAACCCGTATTGTATAGGTCCATTTAGGACTTGGGTCGACACCGTGGTAATTAAGGTCATGAAACACATAACAATTACTATCCACGTAATGCTGTTTATCGTTTTCTTGGTCATAAATAAATCCTTTTTTCTCCATATTAGGACTAATCATTATTGAATTGTGGTCTTCTAACATTACAAAGGGATTATTATCTCTATGTACTGTCACATGCTGGCAACTATCTACTCCAAATATATTAATTCTACCTATTTGTTTAAATGGTAATTTTTCTAATATCCAATCTATTAAAAATGGGAAATACTTTTTTGCTTCTGCTCTGATGTATTTTCCTGCTGTAGAGCTTTGTTCATTCCAGGGGGACCACATGATTGGATATACGTCTCTCCAAGGATAGTAAGCTCCTTTTTTATACTTGATATATTTTTCAAGAATTTTCTGTTTCTTATAATCATTTTCAGGTAATGTTTTAACTCTATGTATTTCTTCATCATATAATTTTGCTCTTGCATATTTGACATCTAAATAATCACTGTCAAAGAATTTTGTAAATGCATCTCCTCTAGAATAATCATCACCTACACTAAATATAAGGTCATCACTTCTAGCCATACCCCAGCAAACTTCATCATTAATTTTAACTGCATCATCTTTTGTTAATAAATCTAAATGATGAAATGGTTTACCATTGATTTTGATTAAAGGCTGTATTCTTTTTTTCTTTGGAGGATTTGCAATAAAATCATCTCTAGACTTAAATTGATAATCCATTACTCTTCTTCTACTTCTTCTACTTCCTCTACCACTGCTTTTGTACTAGTACCAATTGCATATCTATCTTTAATTGCATCAGCAAAACCAGCTTTAAACATAGGAATCCAAAATTCAGAATGTGATGTATCAGCTTTACGCTTTTTATCTGTAATTACTTCACCCGTTTTAGGATTAGTACCTTCAAACCAACCTACTGAAGGTTTGTTTACCCAGCCTAATTCTAATCCAATGTCAAGTAAACCAGACCATTTGTTAATACCACCTTCCCAGGTGACACTTAAAGGTAATCTAGTTTTTTCTCTTACAAATCTAGATTTTTCTACACCCATCATAAAGTGATAACCTGCTATTTCAGTACCTTCTTTTTCTTGCTGCCTACCCATAAATAATATTTGATTTGCAGAATAGTAAATACCAGTACCACCACCCATTACATCTTTAGGAAACATTCCAATCTCTTTATAAGTGTGATTAACTGCAACTAAAGGTATATCTCTTGTTGTAAGATAAGGTGTACAAATTCTAAATAATGATTTAAGTGCTTTAGCTCTTGACATATCTGCTACTGATTTACCATCAAGTGCATCTTCTAATTCTTTTTTAGATGCTAAATTACCGACTGAATCAATTACAATAATAACTTTATCACCTTTATCTATTTCTTCTAATTGTTTTGTAATATCAAATTTAAGTTGTTCTACATGTTCAATTGGTGTGTGTATACATCTTTGTGGGTCTACACCCATACTTTCTAAGTATTCAGGTGTGATACCAAACTCTGTATCATATAATAAACAAACAGCTTCTGGATATTTTTTCATATAAGCATGAGCCATAAGTAATGCCAGGTTTGATTTGAAATGTTTTGATGGACCTGCTAAGACAGTAAGTCCAGGTGTTAATCCTCCATCAATAGAACCAGATAATGCAATATTCAAAACCGGTACATCTGTTGGTACCATATCTTTTTTATTGAATAATGCTGAATCTGATAAGACTGCTGTGGATTTTACGGTTGAAGTTTTTTTAAGCTTTTCTAGTAGCGACATAATGTTTCCTTTGTTGGTTGTTTTATTCAGCGTATACCAACGCCGTACTATATTTATACCACTACTAGAAGCTTTTTTATGTTAGCCTTTGAGATATTCAGGCTCACCTTTATTAATCTTAATGGCTTTGGGCTTCTTTTCTTCTGGAAGCTTATATTCCAATTCGACTACTAACAAACCATTTGTAATGGCTGCATTGGTGACTTCAATATATTCTTGAAGTTTAAAAGTCTTAACAAATTTACGAGATGAAATACCTTTGTGTAAGTATTCTTTCTCTTTGCCATCAACTTTGCCTGTGATGATTAACTCGCCATCTTTGACTGTGACATCAATATCTTTCTCACCAAAACCAGCAATAGCAAGTTCGATTGCGAACTTATCTTCACCTGTTTTTACAATATTGTGTGGTGGATAGGACTCGATGTTTGTCCAGTGTGTTGAGTTTAATTCATCGAAAAGACGGTCAAATCCAATAAAGGCAGACCGCGGGAATGTAATTGCGTTCATAGTTTCCTCCTTATTAAGCAAGTTTACAAATGAGTCCCATAATTGGCAACTCGTATTATTTATACTATATGGTGGTCTGTTTTTAGGTGATATCTATGCTACAACTTCGGTTGAAATTGTTTTTACTTAGTAGTAGCCGTAGTTCCCTATTAATGCGAGTATCATGGGCATAGTAATAGTGCCAATCAAAATCGAGAAATCTCTGATCAATTCACAAACTCTACAGGTTTTGGGATGCTCGGCTTTCCATGTTTTATAGTAAGCTTTCACGTAAATATTTAATAGAATTATACTGAGCCCTAGGGCTTTATGATTAATAATTAATTGCCATTATGGCAAATGATCTAAGAATCATTCTTTTAATAACTTTTGGTTATATTTCTTTTTGCGTGGTATTTGTTTCTTTTTGTTAGGCTCAACTTTATGACCATACGGTTTGTCATGGTCAAATAAAACTTTATGCGTTCTTGTTTTATATTTTTGTGCCAACGGTTCTTCTCACTATATCGTTGTGGTTAAATTCCGCCCAATATAGTTCAAATGCAACACCGTCTTCAATACCTTCAAATTGATGAACCTTACCAGGTTTTACCTGTGTAAATTCTCCTGGTCCCAAGATAGTTTCATCTACTAATCCTTCTTGGTCTTCTTGCCATACTCTAATTAGCATTTTTCCTGATTCCACAAAGAAACCATTCCATTTGAATTTATGTTCATGTTCACTACATTTATATCCCGCTTTGTACTCTATGCGGTGGAATTCAAGTGCGCCGTTAGCAGCTATCAGCTCAGTTTGACCCCAAATTTTTCCAGCTTTGATACTCATAATAAATATAATACTTATATAATGGAGTATTTATTATGGCGAGCAAAAAAAATCATAGAGTCTATGTGACTTATTTTCCTGATGGCAGATATTATATTGGATATTCAGGTAAGACAGAAAAACAGTTTGAAAAGTATTTTGGTAGCAGTACACTTATTAAAGAGTATACTGAGGATGACTTATTTAAAGAAGTTATCTTTGAAAGTGAGAAAAAGAATGAAGCTAAAGTACAAGAGTTCTTACTTCAATGGCAGCAAAGAGATGACCCTGATTGTTTAAATGATATGATACATATAAGACTTAGATTAAAACACTTAAAAGAATTTACACCAATAAGATGGGAGCCTAGAGACCAACCTGTATGACAATATCAAATGTACCTAATTGGAAACAATTCGAAATAGATGGCTGGCAAGAATGCTGTGCTGAACTAAAAGAATTTGTTTTACATAAAAAACCTGAAATTGCATTAGGTATGAGCTTAATGGTGTGGCGTAGATGTTGGCCACAGCCTTACTTACAATTACCAGAAGAATGTCCTAAATTATGGGATTTACTAGAACCTACATTTGGTAAAATACGACAAGTAGGTTTTTTTGTAATGCATGATAAATGGACTGCAATACACACTGATAATTATGATGCTATTGCCGATGGTAAAGGTGCAGCTGGTAGACGTATTAATATGCCAGTTATGAATTGCGAACAATCTGTCACCAGATTTTGGAAACAAAAACCTGTAGAAATATTAGAACAAAATATGAAAGATGAAGAACCTCACGATAGAAATGTAAATGGTGCAAGAGTAGCTGTGTCACTTGCAAGTGTAGATGATGATGCACAGGGCCAAAGCCCAGAATGGGTAGCCGATAGATTAGGTGCTGAAAATTTAAAATGGAAACCAACTAGAATATTAATGCCTGATGGAACTCACTATAATAACTTTGCATATAAAAATATGTTAGAAATAGATTCAGTTGTAGTAGATAAACCAACAATATTAAGAGTAGATGTACCTCATAATGTGACTGTGACAGGTTGGAATTTTCCAAGAGTCACTGTGACTGTAGGATTTGAAGATGAAGAACTGCTGGAAACATATTAATTTACCTGGCTGGGAAACAGCCCAGGATGAGTTATACAAATACGTTACTGAAGTAGAAAAAAAGTATGCGTATAATATGGACCTTGAAGTTGTAAGAAACTGTTATCCATATCCACATGATGATATGTTAGATTATGTGCCTGCACTACCAAAATTAGTAGAACACATTGGTGAAATTAAATCAGTTTCTCTTATATGTTTATACAAACCAATTATGACTATACACACTGATATGTACACTGACAATGAAGGTAATACAAATGCAAAATGGAAACTTAATATACCTGTACTAAATGTGCATGAGAAGACTACTACGTATTGGTATGAAAGAACAAATCCTAGAAATACAAAAGGTGAAGATTATCCTTTTCCATATTACATAGCTGCCGGTCATGCTGCAAACAATAAAAAAGTAGCCAGTAATATTATGGAAGCTGATGTAATATTTCATCCAGATGAGATGACTAAAATAGATGAAGTAATATTAGACAAACCTGTAATATTTGATTCACATACACCACATAATGTAGTTATTGAAGGTTGGAAGTTTCCTAGAATTACAGCATCTGTATACTTTAAAGATAATGAGGCTTTACATGAATACTTATAAGAAAGTAAACATACCACATTATGATACTATAGTAGAAGAACTAAAAGAGTATACTAAAGTCACACATCCATACTTATATAGTGGTATTAGTTGGACTGGCAAGAAGATGGATAGAGCCGCTGGTAAAAATGCACAAAAATTATTTGAACGTGCTATGATAGAAGAAAAAATAAAAAATGAACACAAAGGACAAGCTGGTTTTTGGAGACAGTGCTACCCAGATATATTTCAAGATACATTAGAAAAATGCCCACACTTATCTAAAGGATTAGCAGAATATGGTAATGTAGTTAATGTAGCTTTTTTCTGTATGTGGGATAAACATTCACCAATACATTCTGATGATATTGTTATGGATTTACAAACTCAAAGATACCGTATGGACCCAGCAATGGAAGAATATTATGACAAGTTTCCACCATTTCCTATACGTACTAGAATTAATATACCTTTATTTAACTGTGAAAAATCATCAACTAAATGGTGGCAACCACATGTAGATAAACCACCTAAAAGAAATGACTTTAGGTCCTATCAAGAAGATGAGTGTGATTTAATTAATGAAACAGTATTAGATAAAGCTATGTTAATAAGAGTTGATATACCTCACCAAGTAGTAAATCATTCATGGAGATTTCCAAGAATGGCAGCAACAATTTCTACTGATAAAGATTTAACAGACTTTATAGATGATTATGATAAATGGGAAGACCCGCTAGGATACGGCTACTGAATCCCATCCCCATTCACCTTCCATACCTGCAACTGAATATTCAGTCACACGTTTTTCAAAGAAGTTGTCATGTGATACTCCATTTAGTACCCAATCTAACCAAGGTAAAGGATTTTCTTTTGCTTTGAATTTCGCTTTGAGACCAAGTTGAAGCAAACGTCTATCAGCAATATGTCTAATATATTCTTTTACTTCCTCTTCTTCTAAACCTTCCACTTTATTATCTTTATATGCTAATGCTATAAATCTATCTTCTAGTTTTACAGCATTTCTAGCCATTTGATAAATTTTGGATTTAAGTTCATCATTTACAATTCTAGGATGTTCATCACATAATGTTCTAAACAATTTAGCATTACCTTGTACGTGCAGAGTTTCATCTCTTATAGACCATTCTACAATAGTACCCATGCCTTTCATTTTACCAAATCTTTGAAAGTTTAGTAGCATTACAAAAGATGCAAATAATGACATGCCTTCATTAAATACTGATTGTGCTAATGCTAGAGCGAGACCAGATAATGATGTAATATTACTATCCGCCATGAAGTCTAGCTTATCAGCCATTTCTTTGTATTCAATAAATTTGTGGAAATCTTCTTCTGGTAAACCAAGAGTGTCATTTAATAAAGCATAAGCTCTTTGATGAACACCCTCTCTATTTGCAAAAGAAGCTAACATGTTTCTAACTTCATTGTTCTTCATTTTAGGTATCAAGAACTCATGATAGTTAGAACCAACTTGTACATCTGACTGTGTAAATAAACGTAAGATATTCTCAATGAAATCTTTTTCCTGGACAGACAGTTTTGTCCTCCAGTCTTGTACATCTTCTGAAAGTTCAGCTTCGTCTTCTACCCAGTGCACCTCTTCATGCTTTTTAGTTAGCTCAACGGCCCACGGGTAAGCAAAAGGCTTGTAAGCTTTACTTTCATCTAGTACAGTCATATGTATCTCCTTGATTTACTTTTTGTCGTCTAATACGATTTGCTCTTCCAATGCTTTAATTCGCTCATTCATTCTAAAGATAACAGAACACAAAGATTTCATATCTTGTGCATTCGGATTACCTCTAGCAACTGTGCGATCAAGCATCGTCTGAAGCTCCTCGGTATAACTAATTTTATCAGCCATACTTTCCTCCTTCGCTAGGCCTAACCTTCACAGGCTCGGCATTCATCGTTTTCCTCATGACCTTTATTTATATGAGCCATGAACTCGTCATAACCACCTACATATTCACCTTTAAGATAAATTTGTGGGACAGTCTTAACATCTTTTCTTCCAGTGACTTCCGCAGCTGTTTTACCAAGTTTTTCAATATCAATAAAATCATACGGTATGTTTAGAATTCTAAATTCTTCTTTTGCCATGTGACAAAATGGACAGTCGTCTTTTCCATATATTACATTTCTGTCATTATCAACAAGAGCTACTCTTGCAACTTTATCAGATACAGTTTCGGCTCTTACTTTTGATTCAGTACGTAAATAATACAAACCCTTTAATCCTTCTTTCCAAGCTTTAACATGTACATCATTAACATAACTTCTATCTACACCTGTTGGAAAAAATAAATTAACACTTTGACCTTGGCAAATATATTTTTGTCTATCTGCTGCATGTTGTACTACCCATCTTTGGTCTAATTCATCTGCTGTTTTAAATAATGTTTTATCTTCATCAGTTAAAAAAGTTAGATGCTGAACTGAACCCTTATTAGTAATAATACTTTTCCATACACCCTTTTTATTTTCTCCAATATTCTCTAATACTCTTTCTAAATATTTGTTTTTTACCAAGAAACTTCCAGCTCTTGTTCTATGTGTATATGCATTTGCTTTCATCGGTTCAATAGAAGGAGAAGTAGAAAGAATGATACCACTACTAGCGTTGGGAGCAATTGCCAATAAGTGAGAATTACGTTTACCACTTCCATCACCGTCTAAATAATCTCCTCTTTCTTTTGCCAATAACTCTGTTTGTTCATGTGCTCTTTCATTTATTACTTTAAATATATTAGTATTATACTCTCTTGCAACCTCAGTTTGCCAAGAACATCCTTTTCTTTGCAAGTATGAATGGAAACCCATTGCACCAAGACCTATACTTCTTTCTCTAGCTGCTGAGTATTTTGCTCTTGATATTGTATCTGGTGCATTTTTGATAAAATATTCTAATACATTATCAAGCATTGTAATCAAATCCTGCACTATTGTAGTGTCTTTCCAATCGTCATAATACTCTAGGTTGAGTGAAGACAGACAACATACAGCTGTTCTATCCTCACTCGTAGGTAGATGGATTTCATTGCAGAGATTAGAACCATTGATTTTAAGACCAGCTTTTTTCAATGGTGCAGGAAGATGTTTATTTGCGGTGTCAATAAAGTTTAGATATGGCTCACCAGTTCTAAATCTTGTTTCTAATATTTGTTGCCATACTTTTCTAGCATTTTGTGTATCGGTGACACGTTGATCGTTAGGGTCTATAAAATCCCATTTTTCATTTGCAATCACAGCTTTCATAAAATCATCTGTGATATTAATTGCATTGTGTATATTCAGTGCTTTTCTTTGTACATCACCTGTAGGTATTCTCAACTGCAAAAATTCCATAACATCGGGATGACCAATATCCATATATGCAGCATAAGAACCTTTTCGGGTTTTACCCTGACGATATGCTATCATATCTGCATCTACTGTATGTAAAAAAGGTATAGGTCCAGGTGCAATATCAGATATAGTACGGACATCTGACCAGTGGCCACCAACTCCACCACCATAAACTGATAACCATCTTAGTTCAGATGAATGACCAATCAAACCTTCTAAGGTATCTGGTACATAAGTTAAAAAACATGATATAGGCATACCTTTGTCTTCATTAGGTTTACCATTTGGTGCATTTGATAAAACTGGAGATGCAAACATAAACCATTTTTTGCTAGCATACTCATATAGTCTTTGTGCTAATTCTTTATCTTCTTTATTTTTAAATTTAGACCATGCTGTTGCTGCTCTAGCATAAGCCTCTTGGGGAGACTTTTCGCTTTTACGCATATAAAAATCTCTTAACATTCCTCTTGCGTAATCTGCCAACAAGCCATCACGTTCGGTATTAACTTTTACCATTATACTCTCTTCCAGTTATCTAATTTAATTTTCGCTTGTAGACCTTGATAGATATTTTCTTGAATGATTTTGTGAGGATTGAGGTTTTCTAATATCATATCATTTATATCTTTTGTTCTTACATTATCAGGCCAAATTACTATCTTGAAACCTCTGTCAATAAACTTAGAATATTTAGAAATTATTTCTGCATTTCGCGGTTCATTGTCTAGACATATTATCATGTCCGAATTAAGATATTTATTTTTAGCCATATCCGAACCGGCCATCGCGAGGCAATTAGGCAAAAATAAACTGTCAATAGGACCTTCTACTACTATAGTTTCTTTAGTTTCATCCCATCTTTCTAAACCAAATATTTTATCTTTACTTTTATCTAGTAATATAGTGATATATTTTGGTTGACTATCATCTAAGGCTCTTGCTTGTAAAGCAAATAGCTTATTTTCTTTGTCATAAAATGGTATGATTATTTTTTTTTGGCCGTCTTTGAGATTGTACCCGTACCTATTAACCAAGCTTCCAAGAAACTCAGTGTATAGAAACTTATTATAATGGCTAACAGGAATCCTACGGCTCCGTAAGAATTGTATGCACTCATGAGAATCGTGAAGACTAGAAGCCCTCGGCAAATCAGATAAGATGCTGCTATGATTGATGGAGACTTGCTTGTTAATGCTAGGCCTAGACTTATTAGAGAGGCTGTTAATAATAGTATCATATCTTTGGTTACGTTGACATCCATGACATAAAAACATTTTTACATCATTATCATTGTACACAAACGCAGGGGTAGTGCCGCAATACGGGCACGCTATTTCCATCACCATAGATAGATTATACTTCTATCTTTTTCTTCTTTTTCTTTTTTTCAGTGCCACCGTCAAGTAAAGAATCTATTCCTACTAAACCAGTAGCATTTAAAGCTGCATTAGTATCAGCTCCAGATAAAGGTCCACCAAATGCTGCACCAGATGTCATAGACTCTTCCATAGCATCTAACATAGCATCCCAATAACCTTCTTTTGTAGTGAGGTCCCAATCTTCTTTGGTACAAATACCGTGTTCAACAAATCTTTCTTGTAAATACTCTGCAGTTTCAGAGTTTGTATGTTGTTCTGTATATTCTTTAATAAGCATAAGTGCAGCTACATAAGTGCCAAACCTAGCACCACCTGGTACTTTAGATATTAGTCTTTTTAAATTCCAAACTAATCTGTCTAGCATATTGAAAGAGGCTTTTTGCTTTTTATCTCTATCTCTTTTATTTACTAGTATCTTGCCTTTTTTATCAATAACACCTGTTTTAAACGCATCCCATTTGGAATACTTCATTGTAAGTTTACGAAGCATTCTAAAAACAAATATTGTATCTACTACACTTTTTCCAGCCATACTCTATTTAATTCCCAAGTTTCTTTAGTAATACTGCAGTTTCCAGGCTAAATTTAACTTCAACCCAATCAGATTCATGAAGATATGATAGATATTCAAATATTGTTTTAAACACTCTTTTTTCAGCATCATTGCAATGGAACATCATAAGTTCTTTGGCAGCATCTGTTTCAAATACATTAAAGAACAATATAACATGGTTGACTAATAAACGTATGTTTACATCTTTACCATTTACAATTTTTGTGGCTAATTTACGAGCATATTGTGATTTACGTAAGTCGTCTTGGAATTCTTTTTTGTCGGCAGCATAGACATTTCTATAATGCTTAAAAGCGTATTTCTCGAAATTTTTCTTATCCAGCTGCATCGATGTGACCATACTCAGACGGATTTAATTTTGTCTGTGGCTTGGTATCGACTTTGTCTTTCTTACCGCTTAATTTGACTTCACGGGTTTTTTCGGCATCAGCTTCATCATTGTCAAATTCTTTATTACCAATTGCTACGTTTGCACCAGGTACTTCACCTGGAACAGATGCTGGTGCTCCAGCCACTGCAGATGCGGGTGCATTAGCAGGTGCAGCTTCGCCATCAGATACTTCTTCCTCTTCTTCATCATCAGATTTTTCTAATGGGTTTTTACCATTAGAAATTTGTTCACCTTCATCCTCTTTAATTTGATTTAAGAGTTTTATGAAGTCGTCAATATCACCTTCAAATTCTTGTAGAATATCTTTTATGTTGATTGCCATAGGTTATTTATACAAGAAGGGAAGAGATGTTAAGTCTCTTCCCTTCCGTTCTTATACTGTTGCAATAAGCTTAAGCAGCAAGTTTTCCAGTAATTCCACGATAAGTGACTTCGTCACTTTTCTTCGCTTTAGTTACTGGCGGCTTGCTTTTTAAGGTTTTTGCATCGTATTTGATACCTCTGTAGCAGTACATATTACCTCCGGTTTTCGTATCGATTTCGTACATACACCTTTCGGTGTACACCCTTCTCAACGCGTTCCTTCAGCAAACTTTCGGTCTCGTTCCCTTCTGGATTTATTGACCCAAAAAGAAGGTACTTGCTTTCCCCTAAGAATAGGGAGGTTTTCAGGTTTTGCCTACTTCCGTCATATATTGCTATATGATGAACGTATAATATTTATACTATTATTCAAAAAAATTTGTTAGTGTAAGCCGCTTCTCAATTGACCAACCTATTGGGTCTAAGATACCTTCCATAGGTTCAACAATAATTTTTTGGAACATTTTTTGATAGTCAATATACTCTCTGACTTTAAATGTATTAGGTATTGCAGTCATATAAGATATAACATCTGAACCTACATTGTTAGGTTCTCTTAGCCAAAGGAATTTACCTTTTTCACCATTGTTGATATATTCCCATGTGTTTTCTAGTTTATGTTGCTTGACAAGACGATTGAATAAAACAGCACCACGAATATGCGGTGGTGTACCTTTTTTAAAACCAATATTATCTCTTGGAGTATATGCCCACACATTATTCATAGTTCTTGGAAATGCGATATCTTCACCACGCAATGTCAAGAAATACTTTTTAAAATCTTGAACAGCTTTTTGTACTTCAGCTTCATCACTTACCAAACACAATTCAATAAGTTTAAGTAAAGGTTCCCTGCAAATTTGTGGTGTTGAAGAACGTATAGCTTCAAGGCCTTGAATTTTTAGTTTAGGTTTTTCAGGACGATAGCCTTCAATATCCCAAACATTCATAGCATATCTTTTCTTGGCAGTCCAAAATGCAGAATCAGCTATATTTTCACGGCCCATAACCATTTTTTGTTCATACACATTTTGATATTTAGCTATCTTATCAAATTCTTGATTAAGAGCTTTGGTTAACTGTTCTTCGCAAACTCTGTCAAGAATATCTACAACTTCAGTTTTAGATTTGTCTGCGAAGAACTTATCAACCAATGGTTGAAGATTTACATAGTTTGAATCTGTGTCTATTGCTATAACATAATCAACTTTATCTGTTTTTAATAACTTATTTAGATAAGCATTGATTGCCATTTCAGCACGTTGAATTACAAATTGGCCAGATAATGTAATTGATGAACCTAGCCTTGGGTCAAACCATCTATAATATTTGTTTGTTATTGCACCATAACCTGAGTTAAGTAATATCTTTCTAACATATTGAGCCAGGTGTAATTTAGTAATATCCTTACCTTCTTTTTGTGCCTTCTTCATTACACCCTGAATTTTTTTACGTTCAGAATATAGTTTACGCATAGCTCTTGGAATCATACCTTCACGGTCTTTTTTGAAACACCAGCCAGATGCTGCAACAGCAAAATCACCAGGATTTTTAAATGTTTTATTATGTAAAAAATCACGCATACGTTTATCTTCAGATATATCAGGCCACACTTGAAGTTTGTCCATAATAGTTTCTGGAGATATATTATATTGCATAATTAAATGTGGATATAGAGAATTCAAATCAAAAGATGCTACCCACCCATGTTTACCAACCTGTGGAGTTTTAACATAACCACCTGGAATAGCTTCAGTCAAACTATATTTAGGAAATGTAGTTGGTGGTATTTTATTTTCAACAGCCATTTCACGGTTAATCAAAGCATCCCAAGTTTTAACTACACCTGATACATCTTCATAATTAATACCAGCTTTATATGCCACAGCTATTTGCACATCTATCAAACCCATTTTATCATCAAGTCTTTTAACAAGGTTTGTATCTTGAATATTGTAATCAATAAACTTATTAAAATCATCAAAGAATAATCTATGTAAAGTACCTGCTTCTTCATAATCAAGTTTCTTTTCACCAAGTTCTACAGTGGCAATATGGTCTAAACGATATGATTCTTGTACTGAATTTTTTTTGTATCGGTCTAGATAATCAATATCATCTACACCCATGATTTCTACTCTTAGTTGTGTACCTTGTTTAGTTGGAAACTCACGTAATCTTGTGACATTCCAAGGTGATAATCTTTTAACATCAAAACCTAGTTTGACCATTCGGTTATGAATATACGGCATATCAAAAGTTTGTGTATTCCAACCCGTCACAACTTGTGGAAAGTTATCACACCAATACTTTAAGAAAAATTCTAGTATTTGTCTTTCAGAATTGCATGGTACATAAAATACCTTGTCAACTAATTCTTCAGGCAACACAGAATCATTCCTTGACCAATCACCATTGCCAAATGTGATAAATTTATCCCTTAAACTGTCATGTACACAAATGGCTGTAATAGGATGTTTAGCTTCATCAGGCTCTGGAAAACCTTCTTCAGAACTTACCTCAATATCAATAGTAAATACTCTAATCTCTTCACGCTTCCATTCGGTTTCAGCATTAGGATAAGTTTCTATACAATATTGAGAATTATAAAATGGAAAACCATATACTTTTAAATTTGTTTCTTCGTTTTGTTTAGCAAAAGTACGAGCATCAGGAATACTATCAAATTGTAATGGTTTTAAATGATTACCATATATGTCAGTATAGCCTGTTTGTTTAGCTGATTGTATGTATAATGTTGGTTGATATTTTATTTTACTACGGAATTCTTGACCATCTCTTATTCCACGAACAAGTAGGTTTTGACCATACATGGCCACATTAGTGTAGTATTCTGACATATTAGTATTATACTAATTTGACGACTTTTTGCCTATAGTATAATTAGCTTTTAATGTCCAAGATGATTTTTCTTTGAAAGGGATTATCTTTACTTTTTGTAAAGATGCTGGTTCTGGGTTTCCTACTACTGAACAGAGTTTCCATTCTTCAAGCAACTTAGCAATGCCATTCCTACGAGCAACATCTTCTTGTGTTATCTCACGGTCAAAGCCATCAAGCTTAAATAACTCTCTATAGTGGCAGAGATAATACTTTCCTTTTTTATGTAAAATATGACAAGTTTGAACTAGTTTTCTGTCTTTGCTCTCTAGTCCAATCCTAGTCAAAGTTTCTACAATTTTTAGGAAGTCATCTCGCTCTTTGAGTTGAATTTCTAGTAATTCCTCTAACATAATCTCCAAAAGTTTAAGTTAGATACGCCTGAATCTATTTATTTGATAGGTTTCCTACCACCTTGACCATTAGAGCTTTTGATTACCGTGATTTGTTCTGGAGTTAATACCTTGCAATAGTCTACAGCTGTACGTTTTGATACACCAAAATATTCAGCTACTTCATCAACTCCATCTGTCTTAGTCATCTTTTGCCATTTAGCAAAATAACTATTTTTAGGCATTCCATGAAAGTAAAATGCATATTGTTCTTCTTCAGATACATTATCATATTTGTTCATCTCATTGGCAAAGTGAACTGTGTCACTTCTCATAGAGAATGCTAAATTGACTACATATTTTACATAACCATTTAATTCACTAGCCCATTTTTTATTACCAATTGATTTAATATAATCAAAAGGTGATGGCTTTTTAATCTCGTATGTTTCTTCAGAAACTTCTTTGATTACGTTTCCGAATAAATCTATTTGCATTTGATTTTTTCTTTCTCCAATGTCCTATTAATTCTTTATACTGTCCCATCATAGACTTTTCTTGATATTTGCATACAATCCACCATTGACCTGGGAATACCATAAATGCAGGTATATGAAATGCTGATGGTGAATGAAATAAAACATAAGGCATATCACCTTTCCACATTAATTTTCTCATCCAGCTTTTAGGCTTGTACCCACTTATCATACCAAAAGACGCGCCATAGTCACCCAGTCCCAATTTAAGGCCTCTAAACTTTGATATACGTCTATGGCTATTATAATATGTACCTTTTTCCCATGCATAAAAGTAATTACCACGTCTAATAATATAGCATGGGTGTGTTTCGTTATAACCAATACGTTTAGCACGAGCTCTAGGATAGTGTGTACTTAGAAAAAAGTATATCCTACTAATTTTGTAAGAGAGGAACAATTCTAACAATTTGTTCCAGGCATTTTTCAGCCACTTCTCTATGCTCTTTTTGTGTACTTGCATCTTTTCTTAACTCAATGTAATGAATCCAACTTCGTAATGTACCATTTACGTATAGCGTTGACATAGTGTTTCCTTCTGGTAAAACTGCTCTTGCTTGTTCTTTTGCAATACCTTTATCTAGTGCCCATTGATAAACTAATTTTGCTTCATCAATAACACCCTGCTGTTTATGTTCCCAAGCTTTTTGTAAATCCATATCGGCATTATCTATAGAATTTTGTCTGTTCTTATTGTCTTGCATTCTAGCTTCTCTAAGAGTAAAATCCTGTGCAACCGCATACCTTTGACTAAACTCTTGAAAAGAAAAACTTCTATGTCTTAAAATTTGCCTTGCAATATCTCTTGTTGTCTTAATTTCTAAACAAATATTTACCATTTCAAATGGAGACCAATGTTTATTTTTCATAAGATAATTTAGTAGCTTGTTTGCTGTTTCAGAATTATTTTGATTATCTGGATTTGACACTCTTGCTGTATATGCTACTAACTCTTGAAGATTAGCTTTCTCACCGTTTGTATAACTTATGATGCTAACTGAACTTGACATTCTTCATAACCTCTACTACAAATGCAGCTAAATTAATTTCTTGGCTAGTCACAAAAGCTGCCCTGTGTTGATATTCACCAATGATTAATATAAGATTAGGTATAGAACTTGCTTCTACATACTCATTAATATTACGGTAAAAATCTTCAAATAAACTATCAGGGTCTGGATTATCAGCAATCCATTGACGACATGATTTAAAATCTTTTTGTTTGATAAATTTAATAAGTGTTTTAACTTTAGTAGTATTTACTAAACTAATAATACCACTATCAATTTCTCCAGATATATTAGAGTATCTTTGTAATTCATTTATGATACGACGATTATCTGGAAAATACTGTTTGACAACTTCCAATACTGCTTTTTGATCAGCTTTAATACCTTCCTGATTTAATATTGATAAACATTTTTTAGCTACAGCACCAGCAATTGCTGGTAAATCTTTCTTTGTAATACTAAAGTCAATAACACTACACCTTGAATGTAATGGTGGAATAATTTTATGTTTGTAATTACAGGTTAATATGAATCTAGCATTACCACTAAATTCTTCAATAAAATTACGAAGAGCTGGTTGCACTGCCAAACCCAGGTAGTCGGCTTCATCAATAATCACTACTTTCGGCTTAGTAGTTGTACTAACGGTAGAGACGAATTTTTTTATCTTATCTCTAAGTATGTCTATAGACCTACCTTCATCTGACCCGTTGATTATGATGTAATCACAACCTAGCTCTTCGCAAAGGGCCCTAGCTACAGTAGTTTTGCCAGTCCCTGCCGAACCTGATAACAAAAGGTTCATCATTTCACCTTTATCTTTTAGTGAGATGAATACCTTTTTCAAATTGTCTGGTAAAATTATATCATCCAAAAGTTTAGGACGATATTTTTCTACCCATAAAAAATTATCTTTCATTTAAGTTCCTTGCTATGTTTTTTAATATATCCAATTGACCTACCTGTAGCTCTTGATGCAGCCGATAAACTATCATATACCTTACCATTATACTCTACTGCTATAGAATTTTTTACAGCACCAGGTTTTCCTAATGGTTTAAATCCGTCTTTCCATTTTTTTTCGAGATTAGCAGCCTTGCGTTCCCACGTCTTCTTCCAACGTGTCTTCTCGAACTCTTTCGTATTTGTCAACTTGTACTCCGCATTCTTCTAAAAAATCTATGCCATCACATATTCTATATGGTTCATCATAGACAACACGAACTACACCCGCCTGATGGATGAGCTTTGCACAATCATAGCAAGGAGATAGTGAGACATAAAGCGTCGATCCCTCTGCACTGGCTGTAGTTCGCGCGACTTTTGCAATTGCGTTTGATTCCGCATGCAAAACTTCTCTTTTGGTTTTATATGAATCATCTTCACAACAGTTATCCCACCCACGTGGGGTACCATTATAACCAAAAGCTAGTATGTTGTCATCTTTTACTATGATGGCACCACACTTAAATCTTTTACTGTAAGAATTTTGTCCTACAACATTTGCTAGTTCCATATACAATTTGTCTTGTCTACTCTGTTTCATCTTCTTCTTTTAATAACTCTAATACTTGCACGGGTACTAACATATGAATTTTGTATGTTTCTTTTTTTGGATCGTTTTTTAATGCTTCTTTATAGAGACTTAATGCACTTAATGCATCATCAACAGTCACTTCTAAAAGTTTCTTATGTAAATCTTTTTGAGTTTTTAAGAACCTTTCAGCGGCAGCTGTAGCATCTTCAATAGCATCTTCAATAGATACTCTATCTTCTTCTGTGATATCAGACAGCACTGTACTCGCCATCAGGTTGAAGGGCAATAAAGTAGTCTATACCACCAGCACCTTTAAACAAACATAATCCCTTAGCACATATATCAATACTATAATCATCAAGGACCATCTTTAATTTATCAACTGAGATTGACAAGTTATACTTTTGACTTTTTAATTCTTGTTGTGTTATTTTAAATTTGTTTGAAGTGGGTATTGTTTTATCATGTACAATAATACCTTCCTCAGTAAATGTAATATCTGAAGCATTATTAATAGTAGCTGCTTTTGCTAACCTACCTAAATTTTCTTTAGTGATTTCTTTTTGTACATCTACTTCTGGTAGTGTGATACCTTTTTCTGGTGGCCTTGCAATAATATTTTCATCTGCATAATAATATTTTTGTTCACCATTTGCATCTGATATTGTTAGTGAATCTTCACCAAATTCAAATTCAGCATCTTGATCAAATAGTGATACAACACCCATAAATTCATTTAAGTCATATATTGCAAATCTTACTGGAAATGTTTCATCAACAGTGACCTTTGCATAAATGTCTTTAATATTAGAAATGGTTTCAATTGTACTACCTTCTTCAATTAAGATGGATTGGTTAATTGAGGCAAAGTTTTTAAGTATGCCCAGTGTTCTCTTGCTAATTTTCATTACTATCTCCTTTTATCTGTACGCAATATAACAAAGTTATTATTAAAACGTCCATTAGGATTATACTCCTTAGTGGTTAATTTTTGATATTCTTTATCAAACTGTTTTTCTGTCTTTGATAGTGCTGTTTGCAGGAATTCATCTGCTTTTCTTAACTTTTTACCTCTACAACTTGTGACATGCTGAAGTGCTTGACCTTTTACTTCAAAACCTTCTACTCTATCAGAAAAATACTCTACAATTTTTTTATCTTTGCAATTAAACAATATTAATCTATGTGCACCGATAATAGTTGTAGGATGTACTGAAACTACTTTATGTTCTGCACAGTCTGGCATATAATTTAGTTTAGCTACTTGTTTGTCTGCCGCTTTTGGCTTTCTAACTCTACCTGATTTATTTGCTTTTGTAGACATTTTAATTTTGTTTAAATCTTCCATAATCTTATTGAGTTGATTTATACGCCATTTGACTTCTTTATTATCTAAATGACTATAACCTTCTATCAATTGTAGATTCCAATCGTCATCTAGCTTTTGTTTTCTAGCAGTCATTAGCTCAACATACTCTACAAGCCACTTATTAATTACTTCTTCTACTATACCATTTGCTTTAGAAGTCAGTCCATATTTTTGAAATAGTGTATAAGCATCTATGGTTGATCTTTTGCCTTCAATCCAATCATCTTCCATATCATATACATCAGTCATTACAGTGTCCCATACTTTTTCTCTATATAGTTCTATTGGAGACTTACGTTCTACTTTAGGCTTATCATCATCTTCTTCTTTAGTATCTTTTTCGCCTTCTACTAAAATTAGCTCTAATTTGTTATTGATATATTCTTTTATATCTCTAACTTTTCCAGATGTACCTGGTAATGTTTCCCAATACTCAGCATATTTCTTATTATAAGAAGGCCAACCTTTTAATACACATTGAATTTCAGCTGACAAAGCTGCACCATATCTCCAGTCTTTGACTGCTCTTAGTTGTTTTAATCTTTGAGAAAATTGTGGTGTTTGCTTTGCATATTCTAATGCTATTTTCTTTCCATCTTTTTTCTGACCTTCTAATCTATAATAGTCAGTAGCATTATTCTTGGCACGGCCAAACTCTTCACCAGTCATTTTTTCTAATTCAATTTGAGTTGGTGGAACAGGTTCAGCTGTTTTTAACATCACAGCATTACGTTGCTTTTGTTTACGTGTTAGTGGCATAAAAATACTCCTTGCAAAAAGTGCTTACAGTATTATTATACTAAGTTTTGATTATTTCTTCTTGGAGGATTTTTCTTCTTGATGAAATTTGATTAGCCATTTCATATCTGTTTGAATTTCTGTGATGGCTTTTTCAATGTGGGTAAGGTGATTGGTCTCTATAAGGTAAACCCTCCATGCGAGGAATCCTATAAAGCCCACTAGTGTCGTAATAAAGATTGATTCGTATATACCCATCAGTTTTTCCTAAATTTAAAAGATAATATAATTTATTGTGATATGTTGCGGTTGTTTTAAATCCAGTTTACCAACTGTATAGTGTATTTATACTTTAGATAATAATAATGGATGCTGAATCTCGAAATGATTTTAATGTTTTATATCCAGCAAATTTACAGCTCTTACTAAGTTGTCTTTGCATGTCGATTGCAGTATTTATAATTTGCCCATTATACTGTGTATCGTTTTTAAACATTTTACCATCAATAGTTTCTGTACGGCCAAAAGATTCTTCATGGCCATAAAACATTTCAGATATTTCTACTCCTGTTGCACCTAGACAGATGGACTTGGAGATGTCAGCAGTGTCAGTATAGTGTCCAGAAGAAAAGATATGTTTACCAGCGTTCCTAGCAATTTCACTATTAATGCTAATGCAACTAGCGTGAGGCATAGCAATCCCAGTCTCCATATAATCCTGAGAATCGAACCTAGAATCAAATCCCACCCTGACAACCTCGACGCCAACTTCGAAAAGCTTTCTGGTGGCTGTGGGGTCTGCGACTGGTCCTGCGATAATTTTAACATTTTGGTTTTCCTCCTTAAATTTTGCTACCTTGTAGATATATTCTACACTGTGCGTATTATTTGTTTTACTTACTAAGTTTACCCACTGAATTTTTCCTGAAGGTAATTTAGATTTAAGTGCTTTCCACTTATTCAATTGTTGTTCTGTATCACCTATAGATACAGCTACATTTTTTCGACCTTTAAAGAAAAAGTCATATAATTCATCTATATCATATCTAGTGGATAACATTACTCCACAATTAGTATCAGAATCTGATATAGTTTCAGCTATTTCAAAAGTACCTGTTGCTGGATCTGATGATGCCCATATTACAGGTATATCATCAATTTGCATTTCAGGATTGTCACTATTTAGAATACTGGAATAGCGTGGCTCAATGACCACGCTATCCAAGTTAACTGGTTTTTGATTATGCAGCTTGTGCATATTCAACAGCTTTTTTAACAGCGTTAATTTTCTTAACTCTGTTTCCACCAAACCAAGCAGAGTGAACTCTGTTATCTCTAGTGTTAGCCAACTCATGGTCAGTCATGTAAGTGACTGCATTAAGAGCTTGCCAGAAAGTACCCTTTTGAAAATTAGCACCCGGTTGAGTGTCAATAACTTCAAGAGCTCTTTGACCATTTCTAGTCAAGATAACATTATCTTTCTCTGATTTTGATGATTTGCCAAATACATCAGCAAAGTAGTTGTTAAGAGAGTCTTTAGTAAATCTCTTAGTACCTAAGAACTCAGCTACTTCTTTGTATTCGTCCATTGACTCTTTAGCTAAACCTAATGTTTGCTGCACAGTTTGAGCATCAAATACTTTCCTGTGGTCTAGTGAAACACCAGATTTTCCACCAAGAGCCATTGTCAATGTGTTATTGCATACAACTCTGATAGGTGAGAATCTTACATCAATAGATTTACCATATTGATGTGGATTAGAAAAAAGTAAATATGATTCAATTTTATCACCATTGAATAATTCAAAGTCATCATCTACTTTAGCCAATGCCCATACCATTTTGCCATCTTGTAAAGAACCAGCAGTATGCATTTGCATATTACCTTGTTTTACAAAATCAACAAAGAAGTCAAAAGCTTCATCATTTTGTACAGGCTCCCAATTTTGTCCGATAACACTTAAAACCTTTTGGTCTGTGCTACGTACAAGAGCTTGTTGTGAAGGTATACGAATTTCTTCGTTACCTGATTTTGCTACCATTGGAAGTTTTTCAACACTCCAATCTAGCCCCGCAGCTTCTTGCATCTCACGAGGTGTGAGACTATCCGCTACTTTTACTCCAAGACCATGCCAAGGTAATTCCCCCGCATAAGCCATTGTTTCTACTGCATGTGCCATAATAATCCTCCTTTTGTTTGCTATGATATTATGATATTAAAGTTATACTCTTGAAGCGTGATTTTTTTATTTTTTTAAAAAAAACTTGATTTCTGCATTGTTTTATTATTTTAACAATTAATTTAACCATTCAATTCATAACAATTTCTTTTGCAAAAATAGCAATCTGAAACAGTGCTGCAGCAATTGTTTAGACGCCATGTAAATTAGAAACTGGATTCTGTGAACGCTCAATATCATTTTCATTGCTATTTCCTTCCCATATTTCTACAATCTCAGCAACCTCTTTACCAGGATTGAATGGTCTATGCCACCCTTTTACTGGTATCTGAAATGCCTTGAATTTCTTTAACTCTGTGATTGATTTGTATTCATTCTCAATAGAACACTCACCTTTAATAAGGGTCCAATATTCTGCCCTTCTGAAGTGTCTCTGCATTGATAGTGATTTACCTGGTTGAATTACCAGGAGTTTTACCGAATAGTTGTCACCTTCGGCTAATATTTTATAATGTCCCCACTGTCGCTTAATCATGACGGATGGAGTCCCCGAAGGGACTCCTAATAATTAAAACATACCTTCATCTTTTAAGATAGTAAAAACACCATAACCTATTGCAGCCATAGCTACAATTTTGGTCAATGGAGATGCGATAAGTATAAGAGTTCCAATACCGATAATTACGATACCGTCCCAAGATGTTCTTTCTTTAAGACGTGAAGTCACCCATTCAATACCTTCCATTACTGTTTCTTTAATTGATTCCATGTTAGTTTTCTCCTTTTGTTATAACAATATATTTATTCTATATTGTTAGCTATTGCAAGAGTTCTTGGATTACCTCTATTAGTAAGTCTAAAAGATAATCTATGTAAAACTCTCTGTTCTAGTACCTCATCTTTTTCAGGTACTCTTTTGTGTTGAGTAAGTAATTGGTCCATTATAATGACATCTCCTACTTCCCAATCATGTTGATAGATATACTTAGGTTGAAATAAGTATTCTTCTAATTCATCTCTTAATTTATGTCCTGGGTCATCATTTATTTGCATGTGATTATACTTATGCCAATAGATACCTTTTGTACCACCAGCATTTTCTTGTATTAGCCAAAGCTTAAATGGTTTTTTACCTGCTAATTTAAAGACCATGTGTTGTTCTTTTGACATGACCTTTCCCCATTTTTCATAGTCATAAATATACGTAGCATATCTACCTTCTATTTTTTTTCTTAAATTATCTGGCATTTCTTTTAATGCCGGAATAGTATTCATAAATAATGTAGGTGTATTTTCAGCTCCTTTTATAGCTTGTAATGCGACTCCATCTGCACCGTGTAATTGATTAAGATTACAGTGCCAGTCTAAATAACCTAATTGAAAAATACCTGTCCATTTATTATTTTTCTTTTCACCAGTGACTCTTTGTACAGGATATTTTTTATGTGCTGGCCAATTAAATGGGTCAGGGTAATCAGAATTTTCTCTAAAATTATCATCACCCCAGTAATCACCAGGATTAGGATTTGGCATTTGTTTATTCATTAGACCTTCTAAACCTGTTTTTGCTGATGTACCATCTGCATTCCAAGCCATAAATCTATAATTATCAATGCCCCATATTTTACTAACAATTTTCGAAAAATGTATTGGATTTATATTTTGTTTTGGTATTATCAAAATACCACATGCCTCTACGGCCCTTTTGATTCTGTCATAATCAGGGTCTTTTAAATTAGTGATATCACAATCATCAAAAACTATTTTGTTGTTCTCTAACCCATTCATCATCATTATTTACCATAAATGTAAATCTATGCAGAACTCTTTTTTCTAGTAATTCTTCTGCTACAAATTCTCTTTTGTGTTGTGTAATTAATTGGTCCATAAGTATAATATCGCCATCTTCCCAATGATGCTCATATACATATTTGTCTTGAAACATCCAATCATATAAATCTTGTACTAATGTTTCATCACCTTCAACACTCATATTATTTAGCCTATGAAAGTAAATACCTTCAATACCTTTTCTATTTTTCTGTATTAGTTTCATATCCATTGCTCTTCTTTCTTTGTTTAAAGATAAGAATTGCATAGTAATTCTTTGCATTGGATGCATTTTAGAAACATCAGCCCATTTCTTGTGGTCATATTCAAAGTGAGCTTTTTTACCTTCACATCTAGCTCTTAATTCTTCTGGCATCTCTTTCAAAGCAGGTACACTGTTAGCATAAAAAGTACTTGCAACATTAGAATCTTTAATTGCTTGTAATCCTACACCATCAGCTTCATAAAAATTACCTAAATTGCAGTGCCAATCTAAATCTCCTGTACCAAATATACCACCGCCAAATTTACCTTTCTTTTCACCAGTGACTCTTTGCACTGGATATGTGTTAGGTTCAGTTAATTGATACGGGTCTTTATAAGGTAATTGTTCAGTAAGTGCTGATGCTGGTGCTCTTGCATTATCCCAAGATTGATTGCCTGCTTCAGGTGTAGATGTATATCCAACATTGCCAGTCCACTGCTCTGGTATTTCTATTAAGTCTCCATTTGGCATCCAGGAACACTGTCTCCAGTTATAGATACCATCTCTTGCTATAGTATCTACAATTTTAGCAAAGTAATTAGAATCTGTATTTTGTTTTCTTAGTAATACTATTTGTTTATTGAATAACCACTCCCTGCATATTTTTCCAAGTTCTCTAATATCATTATCATTATCAGGAGAATCTACTACAATTTCGCAGTGAGTTGGATGTATTAATGTGTCCATTACGTATTTAACTCGTTTTTATTCATATAAAATCTTACACCTTTAAAGCCAACTATATCTGTAGGTTCTATTTTAAATTGAAACTTTTTACCCATTTCATGTTGTCTTCTTAAAAAACTCATAGCATTTTCATGTGCCTCAAACATATCTTTACCATTTACCATCTTTGTAGTGGTATAGCCAGGAAACTTTAATATTGCACGGACATGCACAGGTTTTGATTTCATTAGTCAGCTTTTGATAATAGTGCGACAGAAGACCTGCCACCAAAACCAAAACTATTTTTTAAAGCATAATTAATTTGCATTTCTTTAGGCTTTGTAATTAAGTCAAAATAATCATCACAAGGGTCTTTTAAATTAGCTGTATGTAAAGCAATTCCTTTATTCATCATCATACATGTATAAGTTATTTCTGCTAATGTACATGCACCCATTGCATGACCTATATGTCCTTTTAGTGCTGATATTGTTGTACCCTTGGGAAGATAATCTTTTAAGGTGTTCAATTCTATTTCATCTCCCCTCGGTGTACCTGTGGCGTGCGCATTTACGTAGTCAATATCATCATACGTAATATCTTTGTCTTTCATTAAAGACTCCAAAGCCATTCTATAAGCTTTGCCATCGTCAGCTGGTGCCATAGGATGTCCAGCATCATTTCGATTTCTTACATCATCTACATAACAAAGAATTTTGGCCCCTCTTTTTTTAGCCTCATCTTCTCTTTCTACAATCATAGCTGCATAAGAGTTTCTAAGTACTGTGCCTGTTCTATTTTTATCAAATGGTCTACAAACACCATCTGGTGCTGCTGCACCTAAAGACATAAAGAACCATCTTGTTAATTCATGAGCATCTAATTGTTCATATCCTGTCAATATTGCATATTTGTTTCCTCTTTCCAAATATGCTTTTGCCATATCTAATAAGTAAATACCTGATGAACAAGTAGCAGCTGACTGATATACCGGTCCGTGTAATCCATAAATTCTTGATATTTCTGTTTGTAAGAAATCAATATTTACATTTAGTAAAAAATATGGATTCATACGTTTAAACTTTTTAATTAGTCCTTGATATATTTCTGCTTTTTTAGCAGGGTCTTCTTCATGTTCTTCTTTCCATTTTTCAAACCAATAAGACTGAAAGTATTCTAATGTAGTTGTAATAGGACCTCTTGTAGTACCAGTCATAATAGGTGCTTCTATATCAGATTTAAAATCAATATCAGCCATATTTTTTGCTTTATCAACTAAATCTAATACTGTCATTGTAGACCTATCATAATATTTAGTCATAGCTTTTCTTAATAATCCTTTTTCAACTATAGAGCTTTTTATAGCATCAATATCCATAGATACTGAAGTATCATCTTTCATATATCTGTCAAAATTATTTTCAATACCATCACTTCCCATACAGTCCGCAATAGCAACTCCTGTCACAGCTAATCTAGTCATCTAATACTCCCATTGTTGGGTCTCCAGCTTTTAATTGCTCAATAGCTTTTTCTCCAACTTTTGCATCTTGAGTTTTTTTAATTCTTTTTGCAATTAAATTTTTCATTGCTTGTCTATCTCCTCCTGCTTGTGCTGCTTCTTCATCAATACCAAATGCACTTTGTACATCTTCTTCTATATTATTTTCTATATCTTTTAATCTTTGTCTTGCAGCCGTTGGTGATATTTCAAAATATGTACCAAACGTTAGTTCTTGTATATGAATATCTTCTGGTTGTTCAACTAACCAATGTACTTTTTTAGCTACTTCTTCACCGTCCATAAAACTTTCTGGTGTAAATACAGGTTTAAACAAAGCAACTGCATCTGTATCTACAAATCCAGGTTTCATACAAGTCACTTTACATGGGTACTTTCTAGTAAATCTGTGTGATAATTGTTTACCAATAAATTGTAATCTATTTTTTTCACTAACATACGGACCCCAGAACTCATTATAAAATGCTCTAGTAATATCATTGTTAGCCATTTCACTAAAATTTGTATGAGCCATACCACTTGTAGAACTCATAATAATAATGTGCTTCTTTTTATCTTGCCACTTATTATAAAGACCATAAGTAATTTTTGCTTGACTATCTGGCCAGTAAACATTATTAATAAAAATATCTGGGTCTTCTTGTAATACCCAATTAATTACTGATTTATGTTTACCTACATTAACACCATTAGAACGAGAACCACCTACAACTGTATAGTGATTAGCTTCTAATCTTTCTTTAATTGCTTTACCAACACCTTTAGTATGTCCAGTAATGCATACTTTTTTATTTTCAAATGCCATTAGTCAAAATACTTTTTTAAAGCGTCTAGTTTATCATCACACTCAGCAATCTTCATAAGTTCACCTTCAATAGTGACTGCTGTGTCAGGATGTTCTGCAACACCTACACCATTTGTGATAAGTGTTCTTACATTTAAAATATGAGCTTCTTTTTCACCTCTTAGTTTAAGAGTTAAAGCATTAACCCATTGTTCACTTAAATTACTATTACTCATTTATAGTTCTCCTTTATCCAATCATGTTTCTCCAACACTTGTTCAGGGTTGGGTTCTCCGTGGAATACACAGACTTTCCCGCCATCAGGAATTTCTCTTCCAAACATTTCACTTCTATCTCCTGCATGGGCGCCTCTTGCCATTCCTTTTTTGTAGGACCATGCCCACTCGTCTGGGAATGGCTTACAGTAATCAGGGTAAGCATTAAAGTAGCTACTAATAACATTTTGATCACCGAAAAATGATACTTGTTTTTGAAAATCATGAAACACCTTTTTATTAGTAATATAATACTCATAAATTGAAGAATATTCTTTGGAATTAAATCTCATGATTGAAGAATTATATTCTTTTCCAGGTAATATACCATTATCTGGTCTTATAAAGTCTCTTAAAATACCAAATTTTTCATGTTCAAAGAAACAATCTATATTATCTACAATAACTACATCTAAATCAAAATATAACCATTCACCTTCACCCATTACATCAGTATTAAACATTTGTAATTTGTTCCACCAACCTTGAAAGCCTGGTAATAGTTCAATAGGTTTAATTGGGCCTGTGTAAAAATTCTGGTCGGTCATTACATAAAAGTTAAACTCTTTTGTAGTGTTTCGTTTGACCATATTGTATAATCTTTCAGTATAAGACTTAGGATATTTAGTACCCCAGTTTGTGCATACTACATTTATCATATTTCTAACCAGTCCTTACACATATCAGTCCATGCTTGGTGATATTCGCATCTTCTATAGTTTGCAAACCAAGGACCACCGTCTGTGTAATGTACGATATTTGATTCTTCTGGTTTGTCATAATAACCTATTAAATGATTCCACTTATAATCTAATTCACCTATATTATCTGCCCATAACATTCTATGAAGATACATTGGTGACTCAGTATTTACTATTTCTGGTGTGAGATTCTTACATTTTTCGTTATTGAATAACATTACACTTGACCAATTTTTTCTTGGATAAGCATGCTGCATTTTGCCGTCCATCTTTGTCATAGATTTTGGTGAATAATCGTGTTTTACACAAGAAACTGATGCATTTCTATGTTTTGGATTATTCATAATATTAACTAAATCAGCTTGCACTAACATATCACAATCCATAAACAAAGAATAACCTTTATAATTCATAAGTGCTGGTGGTAAAAATCTAGTAATTGTAAATTCAGTAGAACCTTTTTTATCGTCTGCTCTTGTATAGAAACCTTGTTCTCTCAGTTCATGTAATTTAAGTGGTACAACTTCTATATTTGGATTTTCTTTTTGTATAGAGTGTTTTGCTACTTGGTATGCAATATCTTCTCTAGAATCCCAACCTATAAAGACTTTAAAATCCTGCACTTTTTCTTTCCTTTGAATAACCTAATTGTTTTCTAGATGGTCCTTTTAAATGATCAAAATATTCACCTAATGGACCTACAACTAGTGGATGTTTACTTTGTGCACCAAAACCTAAGTCCATACACTTTATAACATTTGATTTAATCATAGGAAAAGTAGTTTCATCAAAGGCAATACAGTCGTGCCAAGCTGAATATTCAAATATTTTATCACCATCATACATATTACGATAAACACTGCACCACTCGTTGTGATTTTCATTTTCAGTGTCCCAAATCATAATGCTAGTTTCAGTATATTTAGCTGGCATTCTATTTACAAATGACAGATAAACATCTGGGTGTACTATTTTTTCTAAAACTTCTAAAGGTAAGTCTTTCATAGTGACATTATCACCATCTAAATAAATTACGTATTTAGTCTTAGGATTTTCCAGTTCTTCTAGTTGTGCATATACTTTGTATGCAAATTTAGATGCTTGATGTGTAATATTATTTACATGCACATCATTTACATGTGGGTGTCTATCTTTATTTCTTTCAGCAAATTGCTTGTGTTCAGGTATTTCAGTATGGTAATCTAAAAAGTGCACTCTTGGTGATACAAAATCTGGTGGTTGACCTTCATAATAAACATATAAGTGTATATCTTTTGGCCAATGCTTATCAAAAGCTGCTACGGATTTATGTCCATATTGTTCCCAATTATGTGGGCCTAGTGTCATTACGACTGAAAATTTACTTACCATGTGTACCCTGAGCTGTGTAATTCATGAGCTATTACATCATAAGCCAAATCAATTTTGTCTGTAATATCTACTGAATCATTACCTAAGAAAAAACCGTGGTCATGAATAGTATCAGCATTTGGTAATGTACCAATTACTTCATAATCTAAATGTTCAATGACAGGGTTTCTTAAAAAATTACCTGCAACAATTGGTCTAATTTCTACTTGTGCTGCTTGCAATGCAGTGGTTAATTTTTTTCTATCAAAATCTGGATGTATTACTGAAAAACCAAACCAAGAACTAGTGCCATGCTCTTCTTGTGTAATTACCATATCTTTAAATTTTTCTTTAAAGTACTTTGCATTTTTTCTTCTTTCTTCCATCATTGCAGGCCATTTTGCTAATTGTACTTGTCCAATTGCTCCACTCATATCTAATGGTCTTACACTATAACCAGGTAATACAAATTTAAAGCTATCTTCAAATGGGTCTCCTGTTTTGTCATGTATAAAATTCTTATCAGGTAATGTTCTTAACCAACCATGTGCTCTCATAGAGTCTAAGTAATGAGAATCTTCTTCTGTATGACACAAAATCATACCACCCTCCATAGTTTGTAGATGATGACTAAAGAAAAATGAGTGTGTACCCATGTCTCCCAATGTACCAGTTTTCTTACCCTCTAACTCAGCACCAAATGATTCACAATTGTCTTCAAATAAATGCATATCATTTTCGTCACAAATATCTCTTAGTTCTTGTAAGTGTGATGGATTGCCAAGTAAATTTACAGTAAATATAGCTTTTGGTTTTAAATATGGATTATTAACAGCTTTTTTAACTTGTTCTACATCTAGATTAAGTGTATGCAAATCAACATCACAAAAAATTAATCTAAGTCCATATTGTTGTAGTGGAAAGTATGTAGTAGACCAAGATACTGCTGGTACAATAACATAATCACCTTTCCATAAATTGTATGATGGATTTAACACTGCAGAACCAATTGCTAATAAATTTGCAGATGAACCACTATTGACCATCTTAGCATAAGGTGCACCCATATATTCAGCAAACTGTTTTTCAAAGGTAAATACTTCTTCACCCATAGTGTATCTACCAGATTTAATTACTTTTTGAATGGCATCAACTTCTTCAGTTCCCCATGTATCACAGCTTAATGGGTACTTCATGGTCTCACCAAATGTTTTTCTAATTCTTTATCTATCATATCATCCATTAGTGTTTTAAAATTATATTCAAACTTCCAACCTAATTCTTTTTGTGCTTTAGAAGAATCACCATGTAATAACTGTACTTCAGCAGGTCTAAAAAATTCTTCATCACACTCAATAACTAATTTGTCACCAAAATAACCTTTTTCTTCTATACCTTTGCCTTCCCATTTTAAAGGCATACCTAATTTACCAAAAACATATTCACAACATTCTTTTACAGAATGTATTTCTCCAGTTGCTAATACATAATCTTCAGGTTTATCTTGTTGTAGCATTAGATACATACCATTAACATAATCTTTTGCGTGTCCCCAGTCTCTCATGGCATCTAAATTACCAAGTGTTAACTTTTCTTGTTCATCACTGGATATAGCTACTGCAGCTTTTACAATTTTTTGAGTCACAAAATCATCACCACGTCTTGGTGATTCATGATTAAACAATATGCCATTACATGCAAACATACCGTAAGATTCTCTATAATTTCTTGTAATCCAATATGCATATATTTTAGATACACCATAAGGTGAACGTGGCCAAAATGGCGTATTTTCTGTTTGTGGTGTTTCAACTACTTTACCATACAATTCTGATGTAGAAGCTTGATAAAACTTACATGTTTTTTCTAAACCAGCTGTTCTAATAGCTTCTAATAATCTTGTCACTCCTAATCCTGATGCATCAGCTGTGTACACAGGAATGTCAAAAGATATTCTTACATGTGACATAGCAGCTAAATTATAAACTTCATCAGGTTTTATCATTGACACTAATTTATCTAGTGTAGAACCATCTGTCATATCACCATAGTGTAGCCAAAAACGTTCGTGATTTAATATATTTTTAATTCTGCCTGTATTATCTGTTGCTCCTCTTCTACGAATGGCATGCACTTCATACCCTTTTTCTAATAAAAGTTCAGCTAAATATGGCCCGTCTTGTCCTGTAATACCAGTGACAAAAGCTTTTTTGTTATCTCTAGTCTTCATTATTTTGTCCTTTTAACATATTAGTATAATACCGTAATACTTCAATAGTTTTCAATTCTTCAATAGACCAAGATGTATAAGCTAAGTTATATAACCATTGATGTCTTTTATCCCATTCAAAAAACTGAAAAGCATTATTAATGTCTTTTATATCAGTGAGATACATAGGTGAACCAAATGCTCTTTTGCTTAACGCAAAAGTTGGTATACCTTCAGTCACAGCTTCTAATGCACCAGATGAACTATGAGTGACACATGCATATGCTCCATTTAATGATTCAAATAAAGTTCTTCTAGATACTGGACAGTTATGCACTTCTAAATTTTCAATACCTTCAATACATTTTTTCAATGGTGACCTTGGGTCTAATTTTGGATGTGTTCTATAAATTATTTTTCTTTCTGTAATTTCTCTTATTTGTTTTAATGTTCTATTTGCAAATTTATGATAAGGTTCTAAATCATCAAATTGCCACCCTGTTTCTGTTTGTGCTAAAAATACTATTGGACCGTCTTTATTATCTTGTGGTGGACCATCACAAAAATTAAATTGTTTTTTAAATGCTTCATATCTTTCTTTGGGTAAGTCTTGATTCCAGAATATACCTTGACCTGTACAAGAGTTTAAACCAACTCTAAACATCTGTGTTTCACTACTATTCAGTGCATTTCTAATATGAGTTGAAAAGGCTGCTGAGTCTAAAAAGTAGCATGGTTGTTTTGCTGCTTCAATACCTCTTATAAGTACTGCTCTTTCTGTGTCTAATTTTCTTTGAGTGTATGAACCAAAAGCAAAACCTACATCACAACTTACTGTATGTGTGCCTTCATGTTTATATGCTGTAAATTCACCGCCTGAATTATTGGCAGCACTGACTATAGATTCTAAAGCTGCAGTGATAGGATTACCACCATTATATCTTTTACCAGCTTTAATCGATGAGATATAGCTTACTATTTTCATAACAAATTCCTTCGCGCATTTCTTTTATAGAGTACTGTTTATAAGCTAAATTATAAAACAGTTGTTCTCTATCATATAGTTTTAAATTATTTATTTGGTCTAAAGAGTTGCTACACCAAGCAGCTGGACAATATTCTTTATTAGTAGATATTACGGGTATACCTGCTTTTAATGCATCAATTGATGTTAATGAACCTGCAGTAATTAAACAATATGCATTTTCTAATTCATCTTCAATACTTTTTTTAGCAACCGACGGTCCAGACGTACCTTTCCCTCTTGGTTTTAATCTTAGTTTTATAGGCCTATCAGTCTGATCAGATACATAGTCAACTACTTTTTGTACCCATTGTTCTACTGTCATGCCTGTCATATAATGTGTCATTGTTTGTGATGATGGACATATTAATATATGCTCACCACTTGGTTGCCAAGGCTTTACTCCATCCGACCATTCTAAAAATCTATCAGCAGGTACATTTAGTCTTCTATTATCATGCAAACTATTTGCACACCATCTCCAATAAGTGTTATCCCAGCCAAGCAATCTTACATTTGTTGGGTCATACCGACCATTATACGGCATATCACAAAAAATATAATTATCATCACTTTTCATTATTTGAGGATTATTACCTATCAATCCCCACAATACATAATTATTATGCAAACCACTGTTAATTTTTGCACCTGGCCAGCCTTCTTCTAAGGCTTTATAAATTTTATCCATCTTAGGAGATGGTCTAGGCTGTATTAAAGATATTCCTTTAGAAGTTTCCAAGGCTGCCCCTCTGCTAATTCTTGTTCATACCATTCAGTATATGCCATTTTTTCTAGCCATTCTGTACGGTCAGGTTTGTTTGGTGCTTCTATTTGTTTTATGTCAGTTGTTAAATCATATGCAAATGAATTTGGACTTGTAATTACAGGTACTCCATTTAGTATTGCTTCAATTGCTGGTCCAGATGACCAATTAATTACACAATGTGTTTTTTGTAATAACTGTGGAAAATCTACTTTATCAATATCATTTAATGACTTGGGCTGAGATATTAATGTGTCAGGGTGTTTATAACTTACATAAGCAAAGTCAGTAAGATAATCTCTAGGATGTGGTCTTAATACAATTGGTCTATTTGAATGTTTTTTCAGTAAGTCGATCCATTGAACAACCCACTTTTCCATAGGTGGTAAACCATGCCACTGCATCGAATCCCCTCTTTGAGTCGCAATAACAATATAGTCTTTATATTCTGATTCTCTCCAAGGTTTGACATCAATTCCAAATTTTTCCCATCTTGGTTCTTTTTGTGGTTGTGGAAATTTTGCTGCTGCATTTATACCGTCAATTCCTAATCGCCAAGTAAGTCCTCTTCTTAATTGCCCGATTTCGATGACAACGACTGGCTTTCCTCTACTTTTGAAATCATTATAGACATCTTGGTTAGGCTCCATTCTGCCAGCGAAAAGAATAGACCAAATAACAGCAACATCAGCATCCCTATCATTGTGAACAATGCTATCACCGCAAGACTCAATCCCTCTACCAAGGGCTTCAAATATTGGAGGACTGTTAAGCGCACCATAAGCAGTGAATAAACTTACTTTCATTGTAAGTATTATACTTCATTAATTGTATGATTTAGTGCTTTTCAGAAATTTTGTGTATGAAGACATTACATCTGAAGCATCATCTACAGCTGATGGCATAGACTCTCTGTCATGGTATTCTACTGCTTCTCTATAATTGTCACTAGTTTTGACTCTAGTTGTTGCCATGCCTCTTGGTGCCATATTATTATCGGCACCACGATTTGAAAATATTCTTGCTTTATCAGATATTTTATTTAGTTTAATGTCGTAATCTCTACCCTGATATCTAACCCAATCTTGTGCAAATTTCTTTAGATTACCTTTTAATGGTTCAAAAGATATAATTGCATCTTCTGGTCTCATACTTCGGCCAAAACCATCTTGTCTATTACCAGATGCTACTATTACATTTTTGCCATCTGTATAAAAGTAAATATCACCAATAGCCGTATTACCTTGCTCTGTGTTTTGTACATAAGCTACTACAGGTTTACCAACTGTGTGAAATTTCATGTGGTCGTTAGCTAGTTTTGTAGACAAACCTCTAAAATTAGACTCTGCTAGTTTGTGTTGTCTTTTAGCTTTTGCTAATTGTGTTTCTAAATCTTTAAGTTCTTTTTTGTTTTTAATTAAGATAGTACCACCCATACCGCCAGTTTTAGATATCTCTAAACCTTTCTTTGTTTTATCAGTGGCATTATTAAAGGCTTTAATTTTAATATTCTCATCAACTTCTGATTCTGGTAATGCTTGACCAGTGACATCACTATCTTCATATCCAAACTTTTGATATCTTTGTTTAGCCATATTAGCAGCGCCTTTTAATTCATCATCTTCAATATCAGGACTTGGAGCATCACCGTCATCTACATTATCTCCTGTTGAATCATCAGTAGTTTCTACAACTTTACCAAATTGTTCTTTTTTTGTAATAAGTAAATCAGTAAGTTCACTAAATAAATTAGATTCTTCTTTGATAGTACAAGGATAAGTCTTCTCTTTAAATACAAAAGATTTTTTACCACTGGCAAATGCTTGTCTTGCTGCTAATATGAATGCTCTTTTTTCAGATAGCATTATACCAGAATCTTTCATAAGCACATTTTCAGCACTTAGTTTAGCTGCAATAGCCATTTGGCGTCTTTTGTCTTTGGATTTTCCTTTAAATTGTGGAGCATCAGATTTATAGAAATCTTTTATCCAATCTCCCATATCATCTGACTTATCTAAAGGCATATTAACCTCTAAAAGGAGTTTTAGGCAGTCTTCTCACATCAAATTGTGACTCACCGTCTTCATCTTTAAAGACTCTTATTTTAGTATCAAATTTTAAAACTCTCATTGGTGCACTATTAAATGCACCTTTTGCAGCTTTCATCGCTTCTTTTTTAAAGTCATTATAGTTTGGCTTATGGTCAAACATAAATGCTTCTTCATCTGGTGGTGCTCCATAAGCATCTGCATTTTCTCTATGACCTGGAGCAGCAAAACCATATTTACCATCACTATAAAAAACAAAATCAAAATGACCATCATCTTTACTAACACAATGAGCCACAATTGGTTTTCCAAATCTTGGATTATGAAATTTCATTGGGTCTTGGTCAATAATATCTGTGTCTACACTATCACCATCATCTGTTGCTTTCAATTTATCACCAATAGTTGATTCACTAAGTCTATCTACGTTAACTTCTTCTTCCATTCCTAACTTTTTAAGCTCTTTCTTAATAAGTCTATCAACTTTCTTCATTTCTGGTTTCATGAATGCAGCTTTACCAAACTGACCAATCATATCAGCTTTTTGTTTCATTAGGTCTGAATATTTTAAGAATCTAGAAGTTTCGTCGATATCTTCGCCTTGTGCTTTCTTAATTGCGTCCTGAGAAGGTGCACCTTTGTCACCTTTGTCTCTCATTTTTTCTCCACGTTTTCTTTTTGCGTGGATATTAGCCCATAGGCCTTTTTCTTCTAATTCGTTTTTAATATCTTCAGGAAACTCTACATCTTCAGCATAGAATTTTAGTGCAGCCGCAACACTAGGATTTTTTGATAAACCTCTTTCTAATTTTTCAATTTGTTTCATAGCACCAGTATAATCGCCTTCTGCATCTACTGCAATTTCCATAGCCATAAGTAAATTTTGTTTATGTTTTTCGACATCTCTTTCATTTCTAAAATTCATTTTTGCTTCAGCAAAAATATTGTGGTCTCCAGTAAATATTGACATGGTAGTCTCCTTATTATACATTTGATGGTATTTTTTAGTGTGTTTAGATAATTTAGTTTTCTTTAATTCGCCATCAGCATCTTTATCGCCTGGTGCTGGTTTGTAAGCATCTGGATCGTCATCAGACATTTTAGCTTGTTTTTTGAACTGAGCTTCTCTATCGTCTTTTTTATCTTTTTTGACACCTTTCATATAGTTGCCATCATCTTTCATATTCTTATCTTCTTCTACAGCTTCTTTCTTGACTTTTGCAGCTAAGTCTTTATCAGCTTTTCCCCATGTACCAGAACCTTTACTAATAAAGCTATTTACTCTAGCAAATGCCCATTGTTGTGATGTAGTTCCTGGACGGTGGCCAGTTTTCCAAGCAGCCATGCCTCGGTCATACACTTGTTTTAGTATACCGTATGCGATACCACTTTCTTTTGATTTTGTTTTTAGGCCTGCAATTTCTTTTTCAGCAATAACAGCCCTCTCAAATATATTGTCTTGAAAGATACTCATTGTGTATTATTTATTTCTTTGAGTCCTTAATCTTAGAGAAATTGCCATCTTTATAAAACTCTATGAATCTTTTAAACCTATCTGCATTGTGAGCTTTGTGCGATATTACAAATATATTAGTATTCTCCATATTACTTACAATATCCCATAGCATTTCTGTTGCATCAGCATCAAGAGAACTATCACCTACTTCATCCATCATAAGCAAATTAGTATTGACAGAGTTCTTAATCTTAGCTATTTCTCTCCAAGTAAACATTAGTGCTAAATCAATTCTCATCTTTTCACCTTCTGAGAATGAAGCATAAGTAAAGTTATCTCTATATCTTGATTTGATTACCTCATTAAATTGTTCATCTAAAGTAAATGAAAATGCAGCTGACATCTTTTCTAGATGTACATTTATAAGCTTATTCATAACTGGTACATATTGCTTAATAATCTTAGCTTTGATACCGGTATCTCTTAATAGCAATTTACATACATCATAGAAATGATTTTTTTCGCTCATATCCATAAGGTCTTTTGTAAACACTTTCTCTTCATCAAATAGTGAGGCTAGTAATTCCTTAGCATTGGGTAATGAAGTATCATCATTTTCGATTTTCAGATTTTCATTAAGTGTACTAAGATAAGTGCTAAGGGTACTAACCTCACTTCTTACTGACGATTGCTGATTAATCAGCTCTGTAAGCTCTTGTTCTCTAGCTCTTGTAGTTTCCAATTCTTTAGATAGCTTGGCAAGTGCTTTTTCATAAGCAGGGATGAGATTCTCATTTTTCTTTTTTTCTTTTTCAAGGCTGCTAATTTTTTCGTTCTTGAACGACTCTGATATTTCTTGTCCGCAAACTTCGCACTCAGTTTCTGTTCTATAGTAAGTGATGCGCTTCTGTTTTTCATCTATCCTCCTTTTTAACTCATTACCATGAGTCACACATTTTTGTTTTTCATCTACTACTTTGTTTACATTTGGTGCAGCAATAGAATCTATTTTGTTTTGTAATCCATCATTTTCATCTACTAATATCTTTTTTTCACCTTCAACTCTTTGTATTTCTTTTTTAATCTTATCTGCTGATTGTTCATTTTTCTTTTGCAATGTTTCAATAAGACTTTTTTGTCCATTTATTTTAGTTGTATGTACTTCTTTTTGATACTCTTTTTCTTTGATATCGAGACCTAAATCAGTCAGTTTAGTTTTTAGAATATCATTCATCTTAGAGAATATTGTAATATCTAAAATCTCTTCTATGATTTGCCTTCTTTCACCACCGCTTAAATCCATAAATGACTGATATCTAGCTGAACCTAATATAACAATTTGTGTAAATGATTTAAAGTTTAGACCAATTAAATCTTCTAGTTTCTTTTGATAATCTTTTTGATGTGCATCTTGTGTTATAAGAACTTCATTCTTATAAATTTCGAATATACCTGGTTTCATACCTCTTACAACACGATAAGATGTATTATTAACATCAAATTTAACTTGAACTACACAGTCTTTATCATTAACTGTATTAATCAACTGTGTTTTTGAAACATTACGATATGGTTTATTAAAGATTGCATAACATAAAGCATCCAGCACAGTAGATTTACCACTACCATTTTGGCCTGTAATTAAAACTGTAGGTTTATCACTTAAGAATATAGTATTGCCATTATTACCAGTACTTAAAAAATTCTTATATTGTATTTCTTTAAATATTATCATCAGCTTCTTTTGCTTCTTCGTAAATTTCTATCATTATTTGTTTGATTTGGTCTTTATTAATATCTGTAGCTACATCATCAATATATTCACTAATTAAGTCTGTAGTTTCAGATAGTTCAATAATATCTTCAACATTATCTGCATTAAACTGTTCAAAGCTTTCAATTATTTTAAGTTCAAATGGTTCTTTTAAATTAATTGCATCAATATATTTTTCAAAGTTTTCAAATGATTCTTTTTCTTTTACATATAGCTTAACATAAGTATTTTTTAAATCTTCACCTTCTAAATCTTTTGGCTCACTATTGTTTGCATATATTAATTTAACATGATAACCAAGAGGATTTTTAATAAACTCTAATTCTTTAGTTGCTGTATCTAATACCCAAAATCCATGACGTCCACCTGAATCAGACCACATAAGTTCATAAGGTGTACCAGTATATGTAAAGTTTTCTGTTGTGCTTTGAGAATGATAATGACCAGATATTACTCTATTCCAATCTTTAAAATCAAATAAATCAAACCCATCTTTACTGTAATGTCCTGGAAACATAAGTGCACCTTGTACATCATAGTGTCCTATAAGTATATCGCCACCAGCTCTAATAGTATCAAAACTATCTTCATAATTATCTTTACACACCCACGGCATAAGTGTAATGCAACAGTCTTCTACATCAAAAGATTCTATAGTTTCATAAACATTTACGTTTGGCTCATTACCAATTACTTGTTGTGGTGAGTTATTTTTAAGGGAATGTTTAAAAGGAATATCGTGATTACCTACAATCACATCTAATTTCATATTTCGTTTTTGAATAGGTGTCACCATCATTTCTTTTTGAAATGCTAGTGTTTGAATGTTTAACCACTTACGTGAATCAAACCAGTCACCCACTTGAATTACATGCTGTATTTTTTCTTTATCTATGTAAGGCCAAAAAACTTCTTTATAAAATCTTTTTTGCCAAGCTTCAATTACAACATTTCTATTTCGAGCGCCAAAGTGGGTATCACCCAGTATCGCTATTTTCATCTAATAGTTTTTCCCTTATCTTAGTAGCAGATATTTCTTCAATATCTTTATCGAAATGTTCCTGCTCAATTTTATAGCCCACGTCACGGCCATAAGTAATATGAGTAATGTTTGGAACATTAATGATATCATAATTATTATTATACTCGTAGCCTTCTTTTTTTAACTCTGCTATAATTTGCTCTTTTCTTTGTTCAAAAGTGAAAGGGTTTTTTTCAGTGCCATCTTGTTCTCTTAACAAAATAACTACTTGACCAGTTTTGGAAATTGCTCTCTTAAAAAGAGCAGTATGTCCTTTATGCCAGGGTTGGAATCTGCCAAGCATTTGCGTAGTTTCTTTATATCTATCCATTCGTTTACTATGTAGTCTACATCTGACTCATTAGGAACTTCAAACAATTTGTCTGTGTCTTTATGTTCAGATTCTGTTATTGTATTCATCCATATTGATATAGTAGGTTTTACTATGTCTCTATAGTCCTGTTTTGGTGCTATAAAATCTAATATACCAGTTTTACCAGCCATTCTATAAGCTTGTCTTAACCTTCCATCATCAGAAAAATCCCAATCATCATGTAATAATCTATAATAATCAGCATTGTGGTGTGGAACTGTAAAATGATATGCTAACTCTTTAGCAACAGTGGTTTTGCCAGAACCTGATAACCCAAATATTAGTATTTTCATTTATCTTCTTTAGTAGTCTTAGTTTTTCTAGGTTTACGTTTCTTTTTAACTTTAAAATCAGGATTTTCTTTAAAAAATTCTTCTTTCTTTGCTTCTCTTACTTTGTAATGTTTACCTTCAACTTCAAATTCAGTGATACCTTCCTTTATTGCTTCAATTTCATGTTTGACTCTTAAAGTATGTGACCGTAAAGTAAAACCTGTTCTCCCTTTTTCAGCAGCAGTTTTTGGTTTTGCTTCTTCAATATCACCTAGTTTTTGGTCAGCATAAGCTCTTGCTTTTTGGCTGGCTTCATCACTAAATTCACCATGTAAAAACAAACTTTGTTCAGCTTGTTGTATAAGCTTTAAGTCTATCATATACTTTCTTTTTTCTTTCTTAATTCTTTGTACCATGTGAGAGAACAATATCTGAGTCACAAAAGCGAATCCATTATTAAATCTATCACCATCAAATCTGTAAGCATATTTTACTGCCGCCAGAATTGCATCTTGAATCATTTCATCTCTATAAGAATAATTTACAAAATTAGGTCTTAATGCTAATCTATTAGCCATTCTTATAATACAATCTCCAAGATACCTACTCATCTCAGGTCTGTCTTTATTTTTTTCCATTTGCTTCCTGCATTTACGTGAATATTCATCTAAAGCTTTAGTGAATTCTTTATTGTTTACGTAATGAGCAGAGTCTTTTGTTTGTCTCTTTGCCATTTATATGTCCACACTGTTAATTTTATAATCGAATTTTTCTTCCGTGTAATATCGGAATCTTTCTCCTGCATGCCTTAAAGTAAAGTTATCTCTTGACTTCCATTTAATGTCATCAATAATATCATATACTGTAGCTGCTTTACCGTCTTCTGTCTTTCTTAATATTCTACCAATAGATTGTAATACTTTTATTTTAGATTTCGATGGGTGAGCAAATATTAGATTATGCAAATTTCTAATATTAACACCAGTTGAAAATACTCCAAGTGATGCTACAATAGTGACATCATTTTTTTCAGCAAATTGCCTAGTCATTTCTCTTGAATCTTTATCTGTTTCACCAGCAATATAATGTACGTCTCTATCTGTTATTTCATCTATCTGTTTATGTAGTTCTTTACCGTGTTCTAGTCTGCTAAACACTACTAGTGTATTACCAGGTAAGTCTGCTGCAAGTTTAGATATGAATTTTTGTCTTTTTTCATGTTTTATAATATGTGCTATTTCATCTTGATAGTTCATATCTTTTACAAGTTTTTTATCATTGTCACTATAATTCAGTCTTAATAATTGTATTTTTACATCTGATATTTGGTCCTTATCAATAAGTTCTTTTGTTGTAATCATTTTTTCAATATTACCAAATAGACCTTTTAATACTAGTTCATGAGTTTTTGCTTCTTGTATAGTACCTGTCATTCCAACTCTATCAGGACATATTACAAGTTTTTTCATAATATTTTGTATAGATTTACTTTGTGCATGATGTACTTCATCAACAATTACACTGCCAAACTGAGCAAAATAGCCTGCACTCATTTTATACAATGATTGCCAAGTTGATACAATAACTCTAGCATCAGTTTGTTTTTCTACTCCACCCATAATACCATGCATATCAGAAAATTTATCATTACTATAATCAACAAAATCAGACATCATTTGTGTGACTAAGTTTATTGTTGGTACAATAATAAGTATTTTTCTTTCATGTATTTCTCTCCACCATCTCATCAAAGCATAGATAATTAAAGATTTACCAGATGCGGTTGGTGATAAACATAACATTCTCTGTTTACGCACGCCTTGTTTGAATGCGTCTATCTGATAGTCCCGCATCTGGATTTTTTTTCCACCTGAGTGTAAGTCAAGTGCATCTAAGAAACCATCAAGTATTTTGTCGTCAATATTATTCTCGATACCAGGCATATTTTTTTTGGTACCTTCGAATTGAACATCGATATCTAGGTCCTTAGAAAACTTTGCTATATCTTGTACAAGACCAGCATAAATTGTAGAATCTTTCAAGTTTGCAAGACGAATTTTACCGTCCCAATACTTGTTTCGATAAGCAGGTGTAAAGTTTGCACCAGGAACTTTGAATGTAAAGTAATCAGATAAAGTCTGTAAATCAGCTTTATCTCCTTCAAAGTTTAGGTAAACATCATTTAGTTTGCGAAATAAAATCATTATACGTATTTGTCAACTGCTCACTTGGAATACACTTAAATGTAAAATCATAGAAATAAAAACTATTTCTATCTGCTAATTCCATAAATGTACCAATCTTAAATTTATTAGTTCCATTGTCATCAGTTTCTTGAAATACCACAGCAGGATTATCCATTTTTATTTGTCTGTCTTTTTCGCTTTTGACATCTCCAATAATTATTGGACCTCCACTGTCTAACTTTATAATCTTAATCATAAGCTTCCACTTGTAAATCTTGCCCAATCAATTGCGGCTTTAATTGAACTGTTTCTCCATTTGATTTGCTCAAGAATATGATTTGCACCTTCTAAAAGTATTTCCATGTACTCTATTTTCTTTAATAGGTCCACAACTTCTGGATCGGTATTAACATGTTTCTCAACGCCCGCTTTTGTTTTTAATTTTAAATCAAACGGCTTTTCTTTGTAATCATCTGACTTTGCTTGTCCAGAATAATACAATTCTTTTTCTTTCTTAAGTTCTGCTAATTTATGATTATACGCGATTTTCTTTGCTCTTATATCTAATAAGATTGTTAGATACTTATGGTGAAGTTTAGGTATATTTGTAGCCTCTTTATCAAGATTAACTCTGTCAATACCAGCGTCTTCTTCCCACAAGGAAAGCAGTTGTTCGTGCGTAATCATTACTATAAATATACTGTGATAAACAATTTTTTTCTAAATATATCACTTTCAAATAGACTCAGTCCGAGTCTTATTAATCAACTATCAACTAGGAGACACTATGGCTCGAAGGCAGAAAAAAGCTTCGTTACAAGCTGAATTAGATGCTTCAAAAGCATTTCATATACAGCCCAAAAATGAAACTCAAAATTATCTTTTAGAATGTATTCAAAAAAATATTATGACGGTCGCAATAGGACCGGCTGGTACAGGAAAAACTTACTGTACTGGTATGAAAGCTGCCCAATTATTTTTGAAAGGCGAGTATCAAAAAATCGTGTTAACACGGTCTAATATATCAACAGGTAAATCACTAGGACACTTTCCAGGTACTATCGAAGAAAAGATGGAACCTTGGGTAAAACCTATATTGAATGTACTTATTGATGGATTAGGTTCGGGACGAGCTGAATGTATGCAAAGACAAAAACAAATAGAAGTACAACCTATTGAAACAATAAGAGGTACATCATTTGATAACAGTATAATAATTGTAGACGAGGCGCAAAATTTAACTATAGATGAAATTAAAGCAGTGACTACTAGAATTGGTGAAAATACTAAATTGATATTATTAGGTGACCCAGCTCAATCTGATTTAAAGAATAGTGATTTGATTAAATTTGTAGATTTATGTCATCAGTATAGAGTGCCGGCGCCCATCGTAACTTTTAGTATTAAAGATATCGTTAGGTCTGATATGGTAGCTAACTTAGTTAAAATGTTCGCGAAGGCTGGAATCTAAGAGACTGATTTTATATTCAGTAGCACCTTCAAAAGGAATCAAGCTACCTTTATGTAATACCGAAAAAGAAGTATTTTTTTTAGATTTTATCGTTATTTTTTGCGCCATTTGTATACGTTGAATGTTCAAAGTATAAAAACTTAAATGACGATGTAGATGTGATATATTCTACGTCTTGTCTGGCCGCATCAAATTGTGGACCATCTAGTGATATAGGAAATGCATCAAAGAACTTCCATTCAGCCAAGGGCTTTAAATCTGCATCTGCTGCAAATAAAGATATATTAGACATTGTACTTAAGAATCCTGGCTCTCTAGCATCAGGTCTAGCTGTCACATTCTTTTTTGTGTATTCAGCAAATTGTTCATATGATTCAGGTGCAATCATACCTTTCATCCATTCCAGTATTTGTCTATAACCTTGGAAATGTTTATCAACTAAAAAAGTGACATCTAATTGTGCATAGTCTAATGTATCACCAGGAACTGTTCTATTAGTGTTATATGGATTTGATAAAGGTAATTCACCAGCACTTATAACTGGTGCATTTACTTGTTGCACAGTGTATACTATATCAGGTGCTCTATCTATTGTTAAAAAGAAGTGTTGAGGTGCTGTGAAACTTAGCTCAGTTTGTCTGGCTAAGACGTCTGAAAAATTTTTGCTAACCATTAGCTATCTACCTTGGCGCCAGCTCTCCACTGATAGCATGACCAATATCTGGCTTTCCACTTTGGTCCAGGATCAGCACAATTATGTCTTGCTCTAAATGATGCTCTTCTAGCTGGGTCATCTCTTTTGATTTCCATTTTTGGGTCACCAAATCTAACCATAACAACATTACCTTTTGGACCTTTTACGTATACTTTAAATTTTGATTTACCATCACTTACCCGCATTGGGTCATTTAGTTTTACTTTTGTGCCTTGGTATTCTGCCTCTGTGATATTGTGGTCAAATACTTTATCACAATCTTCGCAACAAAATTCTTGAAAGTTTTTCATATACTATTTATATTTAGGATAAAAAAAAGGGAGTCCGAAGACTCCCTTTTAAAATTCGTTATCGAACGTGGCTTACACGTTGTCAACTCTGAATTTTCTGTAGTACATGTTTGAATCAGGAGCATGTAAACCTTGAGATTGGATAGTTCTAGAAGCGAACGGGTTTGAAACCATTCCATATCTAGTTTTAAATCCAATTTTAGGTTGGAATGTTTCCTGACTAACCGCACGAACCATTTGTAATGGAACGTAAGGACAATAGAACATACCTGCATCCATATTGTTAGTACCTTTATAACCAACAACAACATAGTCGCCGTTAGTTGCATAAGGATCAACATAGACTTTTGTACGTCCATTTAGTACTCCAGCAAACGTACCACTAGTTACGTCTACATTTAGATTATCTTGTAATCCAGATGTATAGTCTAGTAGTCCAGCCATTGTTAAAGCTGATGCAACGTTAGCAGAACAAAGGATAAAGTTTCCTTTTCCTCTTCGAGTTTCAAATGCAATTTTATTACATTCTTTTTCGATTTGCATCATAAGGCCTTTTTGTCTCTCAACAGACCATCTTCCTTGACCGTCAGCGATCAAGTCGAATATTCCGTTAGTAGTTAAGCCTTGTGCTCCGTATTTAGCCTGAGATAGGATTGTGTGTACAACTTCTCTATTGATTTCCGCTAGGATTTCAGTAGAAAGAATGTTAGCTAATTCAGCCTCAGCGTCCAAACCGTGGACAGCTTTAAGGTCTTGAACTAGTTCCATAGTGTATTCACTTTTGAGAGCTCTTGTTTTAGCTTCAACAGCTGTTCTCTCAATTGTGAAAGACATTTCACGGAAGTTGTCACCTTCTCCTTCTCTTGTGTTCATTCCGAAAGAAGTATTTCCTTCAGCTTGTCCACTTGGCATATAGCCAGAGTTTAGGTTAGGGTTTGCAGTAACTGTGTCTACAAATGGGTCATTCACAGGTGTGATTGATCCAGTATCAGTTACGGGGTCAGAGTCAGCAGTGCTAACACCATCATTTTTAGCTCTAGAGACAGCGAATGGATTTCCAGCCGCGTCCGTGTTGCTTCCTGCAGAGTGCGTATTAGGTTTCCCTGTATTAAACGCAGTACCTGAGAAGTTAGAGAACGGTTCGTCGTACATGGCTTCAATACCAAGACCATTACCATCGCCACTAACACCTTCGTTAGTATTGTTGTATCTTGCTCTTAGCGCGAATATAAGACCAGTTGGAGCGTTCATAGGTTGAACACCACATAAGTCAAATGCCATCATTTGTGGAACCGCACGTCTAACTAGAGATATAATGATAGGGTCATAACCAGCTCGACCAGTAGCGTTTACAGCACTATTCGTGTTTGCTCCACTCATAGCACCACCAAAGCTAGCACCAGATAAAGAAGCTTCTTCTAAGTTTTGCTCCTCTGCTAATGCCTTCTCTGTATTTTCGAGAACTTGTGCAAGAACAGCTTTCTTATCACGCTCATCTACTTTTGGTAAATCTTCGTGTTCGATTACTGGAGCCCATTTCTCTGTAAGTACGTCGTATGACATGGTTTTTCTCCTAAGTTAATTTAAGTTAGATTATTAATTTTCTTAAAAATCGTTGGTTTTTTCATTCTTATTTAAGTGCAGTTTTAGACAAGTATCTAACGTACTGCGAAACAACTGGGTTTCCAGTTCCTTCTACTTCAGGTTGGCTTTCGCCTTCCTTCCCTGCGAAAACTTCATCACCATAAGATGACAGAGCTTTGGCTGCAGTTTCTGGAGAATCAAAGTAGGACTCTTTGAGAGCCTCTAGCTTCTCTTTGTACTCATTAGTACTACCAGCTTCTACACTGTCTCCCAATTTTTCTAGGCGTATCTTTTGGGTTTCAGTTAAACCTTCACTTACTTCAGTAGTAATGTCGGCTTTTTCGTAAGCTAGTACCTTCTCTTGCAGCTTTTCAACAAGTTCGTCTTTCTCACCAATTTGGTCTTTATATCCTTCAACCGCCTCGGTAAGTTCATCAACAACCTTAATATCATCTTCAGGTATGTCAATGTAATTCTTTTCAAATAGACCTTTAAGGTCTTTTATAAAGTTCTCAGCTATTTCTGTTCTTAGAGAATACTTAATTTCTAAAGCATTTTCTTTTAGCCACTCTTCAGTAGCATAGTCAGTATATTTAGAGAACTTTTCTTCTAATTCTTTGATTCTATCAGCATTTTCAGCTTCTAATTTTTCTTCGATTTCAGAAACTTTAGCATTTACTTTTTCATTTACCGCAGTTTCAAAGACTATAGCAGCTTTAGATTTGAAATCTTCATCAAGGTCAACATCTTCTTCCATGTCATCCTCTTTTTCATCCATATCTTTTTTCATTTCTTTAGGCTCTTCTTTAGTCTCTTTAACGTCATCTTCTTCTTCATCCATGTCGTCTTTAGCCATTTCTTCCATATCTTTTTTCATCTCCTTAGGCTCATCCTCTTCCTCGTCCATATCATCTTTTTTCATTTCTGATACGCCTTTTTTAGGATCGGAATCATCTTTCATTGGAGTTTCAACTGGGTCTTTACCTTGGTCATGAGGACCTTTATCAGCTTCAGCTTCTTCTTTATCAACATCGCCTTTAGCCATATCTAAAGTAGCTTTATCTTGCGGTGGTAAATTCTTATCATTAGCATTTTTTTCAATTTCAGTAGGTTGCTTTTCAGCTTTTACTTCATTAGCATCCTCATCCATTTTTTCGTCTTCTTCTTTTTCCATGTCCTTCATTTCTTTTTTCTCATCGTCTTTATGGGACATTTCTTCGACTTCTTTAGTTTCTTTCTTTTCGTCTTCTTCCTCGTCCATATCATCTTTTGCCATTTCTTTAACTTCTTCTTTGGCACCATCTTTACGGACTTTAGCTAAATCAGCTGCGTCGATGTCTCCATCGCCGTCTTTATCTAATTTTTTCTGATCACCTTTAAGCTCTTCTTTTTCCATATCTTTAGACATTTCTTCGACTTCTTTAGTCTCTTTTTTATCGTCTTTTTTATCTTTGATAGCTTTTTGTAGAGCAGGTGGTAATTTTTTCTGGCCAGCAGATAATTCTTCTTTAACGTCATCTTCTTCTTCGTCCATGTCGTCTTTTTTCATTTCTTTTGGCTCTTCTTTAGTCTCCTTAACTTCGTCTTCTTCCTCATCCATATCTTTTTCAGCTTCTTCTTCTTTAGTTTCAGCTACTTTTTTCTTTGGATCAGAATCGTCTTTCATTGGAGTTTCAATAGGGTCTTTTTCTTGGTCGTGAGCAGGTTTATCAGCTTCTACTTCAGAAGATTCGTCTCCGCCACCAGTACCTTTATCACCACCTTTGTCAGTCATTGGCTCTGCACCTGTTTCATTTTTATCTGGCTCAGCAGTTGGAGCGGCCGCTTGTTTATTAGCCAAAGTTTCTTTTTCGTCTGCAGGTAATTCTTTATCGTTGACGTTCTTTTGAACAGTAGTATCTTGGCCCTCAGTGACTTCTTCCTCTTGAGGGTTTTTGATTTCGTCTTTTTTAGTCATATCAGCTTCTTTTGCTTGAAGGTTTTTCTCCATCAAGTCTTCTATGACTTCAATAAGACCTTTTTTCTCTTCGTTATCTGACATTTTGCTATAGCTCCAAATATTAATTTATTTATTTTTTATTGATTCTCTAAGAACCTTTTAAACAATTTTAGTTTTGTATTATTTAATTCTCTACGACCGGCCTCAAGCAACTCTTTTCTAGCTTTTTCAAGGTCGATTCTTTGCCATACACCTGACTCATATATCCAATCCGCTTGCTCATAAACTCCCTCAACGAAAGCCTCTTGAGCAGATGGGTCAAATACAACATCAGCTGCTGTAGTTAAGACAAAATCTTCTTGCACTTCATTATATCCCTGACGAGTCATTCTCAAAGAACCTAATCCTCGAGATGAAACACCAATTTTTACGCCATCGTCAAGTAGATTTTCAACGATTTTACCCATTGGAGTACTAAGGACTTGTGCTTTTCCTTTATAGTAATAGCCATCTCTAGTTAACTCTTTCGTCATGATAGCCGCTCTTTCAGGGTTTACAACCGGCTCAGCCGGGTGGTTTAATTCACCTAGTGCTCTTGACTGGGCGATATAATCTTTTTTATAAGCTTCAACAGCTTTATCCATTACGTGTTGAGGATAAACACGTCCATTTCTATTTTGTTTTTCTGCTTGTAAGAATGGACCTTGGATAAATTTCCTTTTTTGTTCTTTACCTTCTGTAAGAACTTCAAGGTCATTGAATGAAATATCTTCTTTGATTAATTTCATTATTGTCCTCTGAATACGATAACGGCGTTTGGTGATGTACCACTAATGACTACATTGCCTTTTGCTTGTGCAATAGCAACTCCACCAGTCATATTAAAGTCCCATTTACCAGTAGCAAAAACTTTGCCGTCAATAGTAATTGCATTAGGACCCATATTAACTACAGATTCCATTTTAATTGGTCTCATATAATGATTGATATTTTTTTCATCTGAGTCTGATGCTGGTGATTGGCCTGGACCGTAAATATTTTTTACTTGATAAGTAAATGTAAATGCATCTGAATCAAGTGTTGCAGCAGTGTCTATATGATAGACTACTCTGTTTCCTTGTGATGAACCTTGAATCCCTACGGATTTACTAACAACTGTATTTGCCATATCTTATTTATTCCTTTAAGTACCTGAGTAATTACGTGACCTTGTACTTACTCTTTTTTTAGTAATTCTTGATTTTAGTGCAGCTAGTTTCTTTTTACCTGCTCCCATTGCTCGTTTTGCTCTTTTTAGTTTGATGCCTGTTCTACGTAATCTAGCTTTTTGTGTACCAGTTTGAGGTATACATCTATTACCCTGTAATCTAGTTCCTTTTGGACATCTTTTTCTTTTTGTAATTCTTCCTTTAGACCTTCTAAAAATAACTCTTGCTCTACCTGGTTGTGCTTCATCAAATGTAGTCATCCCATCTTCTAATGGGTCATCCATACTTTCTGGTAAATCTTGGTCTACTAAATCAAATGAATCAGCAAACATAGCATCTTTGATTTTTAAGTAATTATTAACACCATCATCATAATAGTCTCTCATACCATCAATTTCAAATTCTACATCCATTATTTCGCCATACTCATCAGGTATAAAATCGTAATAAGTTTCTGGACATGAACAATCATCATCGTCATCTGGACAATCACATATAGTATCATTTAAATCAGTTTCTAATTTTTCATCCAATTCAATTTCATAATCAAATTGTACTACTTCTTGAAACTTTTCAATAGATACTTCATCATGTATTTCTTGTAATACATCTTCATTTATAATGTGGTCTGGTTTTACTTCAATACCTTCAGATACCTGTGCCTTTACTTTAGCACGGTGTTCGTCAAACTTATTTTGTTTCCAGTTTCTAAGATTGCTCATCAGTTTCTACTTGTTTTGTTTCTGTTTCTGCCTCAGGAGAAATCATTTCTTTTGCCATTTCCGCTTTCATATCAGCTAGTTTCTCAAAAGCTTTTTGGTCTAATTTCTCTTTCGCATCAGACTTGAAACCTTGTTCGTCATTTAATAGTTCTTTAAGTCCACTCATAATTTATTTATACTCCCTTAGCCTCTTATCATATCCATCTCCAATTGGAGATTTTGTTTTAATTGTTCTTCAAGCTCGTCTTTTTCACCTTTACCTTCATCATAGAGAGCTTGACCATTTAACTGAACACCACCTGGTAATTCAGTATTCTCATACTTTTTCAAGTTTGAGCCCCACTGCATCTTTAATAATGCAGATGAATACTTTTTAATCCATATATCATTGTAAACATCGCCATATATCTCAGGGTCAGTTGCTTCATAACATTCAATTAAGAAGAACTCTCCTTTTTTAGGACGTTTCCAATCAATATCTAAATAAAGTCTGTTTTTAGCTTTACTAAATCTAATTGCTGGTGATGTGTTTAATAAGAAATCTATATGTTCAACATACATTTTTTGTATGTAATATCCAGTAATTCCTGAACCAGCTGCATTACCATAGAATGCATCAAAGTTATTTAAGAAGTATTGATATTCATAATTGTACATTCCAGATTGAGCAAAGCTATCTACTTTTGATACTCTAGATATTTGTATGATATTTTCTGGTACTCTTATTCCTACTTGTCCACCTTCAACTAATGCATATGAATCTCTTAGGTACAATTGTTCTTTTGTGTAATTTTTTCTGAATACTTTATTATCTGAGTCTAATGCAAGGTCACTATCTGTTTTTACATAAACATTAAAACCAGAATCTGAATCTGTATTTTTACTTGGATTGTGAAATACTCTTGCACCTTTTTTATATTCAGAATCATGATTGAAAACTGGTGCTGTAATATCTTGATGACGTCTTTGATTTTCAGCTATTACTTTAGCATTTACTTCTAATACTCTATAAGTTCTTTCATTACCGTCATAGTGATACTCTTGATACATTTTAATTGCATCATCGATACAGTCTTCTAATTGCACATCAGATACTTCTACGTTTACAACAGGTGCTCCACACCTACGTAGCATATAATCAGCTAAACTTTGTTTACTTTTCGGTAGTGCCATCTATATTTTCCCGTGATTCACTGTACATGTCCATTTGGTCATCTTCAGTATTTATTTGACCTCCATCGATCTCTTTCATTATTTCACGGTCAATCCTAGCAATATCGTCTTCAGACTGGGCTAAGATGATTTTTCGCACATATTCAATAGAGAAATATTTACCAACATATTCAGTAGCATCTCTTAATAGATTCATCCTGTCAGTTAGTAGTTCTACATCTTTAAGTTCTTTAAAGTGTGTGTCTTCTATGAAATCAAATGTAATATGAGTTCTCATATCATCAAATTCTTCAGCAGTACAAATACCTTTTAATGAACATTGTACTCTTAGTATTTCATTAAACAATTCACCAAATTGTTTCTTTAATCTAGCTACAAACTTACCAAATTTAAGTTCATCTCTTGAAATATCAGAAGCTCTACCAATTTGGAATGCTGTATCAGCACCATTTACTCTTGATAAAGGAACGTTAAGAGCTTCATATAATTTGTTTTTAAAATATATGATATCATCGAGGTCACCTAGATTTTGGCCACCAGGTAAAGTGGTAATCTCTGTTGCTCTTCCGTCTCTTCTTGGTAGCCAAAAATCTTCCAAGACACTCATAAATTTACGACTGTCCCTGATAGCACCAGTGACTGGGTCATAATCTATTTTGTTTCTAAATCTGTTTTGCATATCTCTAAGATACTGCTCTGCTTTTATCTTTGGTAAATTACCAACATCAATATAGAATATTCTTCTTTCTGGAGCTCTTGCTATTCTGTAAACAATTAATGAGTCTTCCATAGACCTTAAGTTATTGAATGCTTTTACAGCTTTATCTAAATAACCTATAATCATACCTTTATTTTTATCTACTATACCAGATGGACAGAATACTACAGAGTCTTTTGATAACTTAACTGCTGCACCCATATCACCATCAGGTGAAAATTCAAAATGTTCTTCTATATCTTCTAAGAAAGGCATTCCTGTTTTAATATTTTTTGAATAGATAGGTTTAATTACTCTTTTCATTTTAAGAGCATCAATAGGTCTTAATTCTTGTATACCGTCTTTTGGACTTTTTGCATCTATGATTACTTGATAATATAATCTACCATCAACATACCACTGTCTAAATGTTTCATAAGATTTTTTCTGAAATCTTACTAATTCTAATATTTTTTGGAATTCTGTTCTAATAAGCTCTTTAATTCGGTCATCCATATTTAGATTATCTAACCTAATTGATACAGGAGCTCTATCATGTTCTACTACAAAAGCTTCATTAACAATATCATCAATAGCCATATCAGCTTCTGGATAAAGTGCTACTTCTCTATATGTAGATATAAGGGCGTGTTCGGTTCTGGCTTTATCGTCTTGTTCATACGTATAGCCTATACGTCCACCTACCGGTAAATCGGTTCCATCGTCTAATTGAACCGGTACTGGAGAGGGTATTTTAGGTGATTTTTCTGGTGATATTAACTCAAAGCCAAATAAATCTTCTTTTTGTTCTGCCATGTTTCTCCTAACACTGTTTTGTCATAATATGCCGCTTTAGTATTATACTAAAACGTACGCAATAATTCTTAACCGACGTTGTCGGTAGTGTTCGAAGTCCAGAATTGATATCTGATAGTTGCAGAGAACTCTGAGATTGTATCGGCTGTGTCAAACGATACATCAATTGGATCGATTGTAGTCGGGAAACAACCACGTAGAACTATTGATTTATTCACTTGGCCATCTTTGCCGATTTGCTCGACAGTCCAATCTTGAACGAATGAAGCAAAATCAGTAGCATCAATTCCGCCCGCCGAAGTATTACCAACATGCGTATTAATATTATTACTCCATGATTCCATTGCATTTCTTATAGCAAAGTTGTTATCATTAATCACGGTTATCGTCCAAGGTTGAAATTTTCTATCACCTGGTAGATATAATTCTCTTCCACGGTAAGGAACCATAATCTCTGATAATTCAGAACCAGGTAATTGTGCTGTTTTAATCATGAATGAACCAAGTTGTACTAGTCCAAGCCCAGTTGAATCTGTATTAGTGATTCCAGCTGGAAATTGTGGTATTACTCTAAATTGGTTGGCTCTTGCGCCACCACCGATTAAAGCTGCTTTAAAATCATCTATTCTTGCCATTCTATTATGCTCCTGCTACCTCTTCAAAACTAACTCCACTTCGTACTGCTACAAAGTTAAGTGTAATGAAGTTTATTGAACGATTCGGTTTGATGTAGATATCAGCCACGAATCTGTTTCCATCGATTACTGCTGCCGTGTTGTTTGAAGCATCACAGACTACTTTAAAGTCCGTCATTCCTCGTCTTGACTTAACATCTGCTAAGAACGGCTCTACCGCGGCTACGAAATTTGCTCTTGTGAAATCATCGTTGAATTCAAACAATTGGAACTTAGCAGCTGTAGCAATTGCTTTTTCTAATACAATGAATAACCTTCTAACATTAATTCTATCAAATGCTGATGGTTTGCTTAATGCTGTTTTATCACCAAATAGTAATGTTCCCTGTCCTTTAAATGTAACGACTGGGTTAACTCTAGATTTGTATAATTCATCTCTTTCAGCTTGTGAAGGATTATATTGTAATTTAACTACGTTTTTGTAGAATCCTCTGTTTAAACCAGCTGGTGAGAACCAAGCATCATTAGTAAATTCTGCTCTTGCTGTGACTCCTGCAGTATCTGGATTTAAAGGCATATTAAAGAACTCGTCATTATATCTATCATATTGACGTTTCCAACCTGAATCAAATACTCCGTATGAGTTTGAATTCCAATCTGAGAAATAATCAACTATTTTTCTAGCTGATGGACTGTTTACAGCCACTGTTTCAGATGGTGATATAAATGCCATTGCATCTTTTCTTGCTTTAGCACCAGCCATTACATATTTACCGACTGTAGTGCTATGTTCACCAGTTATTAATAAGTTTACATCTTCAGTTTCAGCATCTAGTAATTTATCGTATGCTGCCATGATTGCTCCATCTGTGACAGCTGAACCATCATTACCATTCTTAAGCAGTGCTTTATAGATTGGTGTACCTGAAGTTTCAGATGGTAAATCTGAATCATATGTTCTTTTCAATGTAGCAAATGAACCTCTTGCAATAGAAGTAATAGTTGCACCTGGAGTATAATTAGCTCCACCTGCGCCTGTTGCTGTAGTACCAAAGTTATTTACTAAGTATACCCATTGTGATTGATCGTTTACTTTATTTACAAAGAAGTTATTAGCATTGTTTCCATCTTTACTGTTTGCAGCTTTTGATAGGAAAGAATAAGTTTCTAATACTTCGTTTGCTGTGCCAGTAGGTCTATCATTTAATGTGTAAACCATTACGTGGCATTCGTCTCTTAAATCTGAATCATAAGTTTTTGCCCAGTCAGATGTGCCTGGTACTGCATCAAAGTAATCTCTAAGTTTAACACTACCAAATACGTTTGTTGTATTATATGTATCTGAATCTAGTTGACTGTCTACAATTAGTACACCAATATCATTACCAAGACTACCTGGGAATCTTGCATATACGTTTGATGTTAAACCTGTTTTGTCTGATGAAAAATCATTTTCGTTTTGAATATTAGCATCTGAATCTACTGCATTATCAGAGTCACCCATTGATGCGTTTAAAGCTCCAGTTGCTGATGCACGAACTACTTTACAAGCATTTGCATAAGATAAGAAATTAGCTGCAGCATACCAATCATCTCTGACGTATCCTGCGTTAGTGCCTTTTCTCGGCTGTCCGTGTTTGTTTAATAAATCTTGCTCTGAAGATATTAATGTGACTTCATTTACAGGACCCCACTCGAAACGTCCTGCAAAACCACCAATCGACGTGGCGACGGCTGGTACAATATTTGTAAGGTCTGTTTCTTTGACCTGTACTCCTGGGCTTACTAGAAATGCCATGTATGTGACTCCTTAAGAATTCTTTATAGTTTATTTATTTTTTAACAATCTACTGAGGTTGTTTTTCCACAGTCCCTCTACAGTTCTATTTATAATTGTCAATCATTAGAAATTTGGGTCAAAGTTCTGATAAACCTTGTCAAACCATTCTGGTTTTTCATCTTCATCTACATTAATTGGAGTCCATAAATCTCCTGATTGGTCCTTTTCGCCTAAATAAGTATCATTTTCAGACAACCATCCGATTGGCATATCATCTTTATCTTCTATTTTATCTTTATACATAAGTCGAGAAGCATTTAATTCAGTAAGTTCTTTCCAATGCTCACAACCTGATGCCCACCCAAACAATACTAAACACATAACTAAATCATCATTTGTGCCTGGCTCTGCTGCAAATGATGAACCTGACTCACCTTTTCGTACAAAAGTTGTGAGTTCTACGTATATATCATAGTCTTCTACAATTAGTTTATCAGCTTCTATCAATGATTTTATATTAGAACAACCACTAGTTTTAACTGAATGTGATGTAGTCACACCTAATTTTGCACTTGGACCACCACCTAATTGGTGTCCTGCTCTTCCTTTTGATGATGACCTTAATAAATTTTCATAACTTAATTCAAAATGTAAGTCATTTAATACTTGTGCACCTAAATCATTTGCCTCAACTAACACATGCGCATCATTAAAATGTTTTCCTACATTAGATATAAATTGTGGTAATACCATTGGTGATATTTCATTTGACCTAAATTTAGCTACAGCTTTATATGGAACAGTTGTAATATCAAACACTACAAATGCTGAATAATCTAATCGAATACCTCTAGCTGTATCACACACAAGAATATACTTATGACCTGGTTTTGGTTCCTCATGATAATCAACCTCTTCAAATGTTTTTACAGGTTCTACATATGACATATTTTGTAATTTTGTAGGTGATATCAAAGTATTACTAGAGCCAATAAATTGACATTCAAATTCTTGTCTAAATTGGTCTTCTGATGTGTTGGCAATTTGTTCTTCTTTCCAGTTTTCGTCTCTGCCAGGCACATCCCACCAATTAATTTCAATAGGATTAAATTGTGACCTCTTTGCCGTAGCTTCTGTCCACATTTTATAGAAATGGTTCATACCTCTTGGTGTAGATACCACTATCATTTTTGTATCTGAACCAGATGAAATTGTAGGATATACTGAACGGAAAAAATCTTCAGCATCATTTGGTGGTACGAATGCAAACTCATCTAAAAACAATAATGAAAATGACATACCCCTTGCAGCTGAACCTGATGATGATGTTGCTATTACTTTACTGCCATTTTCTAATGATATTGACCTTTTGTTCCAAGTAATAACACCTTGTTGCAACCAATACGGTAAATTTTCGTATGATAACTGTAATCTACCTAAAATCTCTTGGGCTAATTCTCCTTTGTTAGCAAGTATACCTACAGTTTTACCTGGATTAAAAAGTAAGAACCATAAAATGTATGCTACACTTGTGGTTGACTTACCACACTGTCTAGGCAATTTAGCTATATTGAATCTGTTTTGATGAAAAGAAGATAACATATCTCTTTGAAAGTCATAAAGTGTAAATGGTATTTCACCAAAGTCTACAGACATAATTTTCATGTATGACTCAGCAAAATAAATTGGGTCTTCCATACACTTCTTATATTCTCTTAATTGTTCAGGTGTATAGTCAACATTTTGATATGCTGCTTTGATATTAGGATTACCAACATAATGAGAAGCTTTGATATCGTTCTCAAAGAGTTCTGGTTTTGTATCTCTTGTGGGTGTGTCTTTATATTTTCTACCGACTGCTAAAAATGCTAATAAGTCTTTTTTAGTTTCGAAGTAGTGGTCACCGAACTGTTTCCAGCCATCATGAAGCTTTGAGTCGTACTCCTTATCACTAACATAGTTCATAGGATTACTCTTTACCTAATAGCTCTAACAAATCTTTGGTATTTAGTTTTACATTTAGATTGTTATTCGTCACATTGCTATCTTTTGTCACACCTTTATTAATTTTCTCCACACGAATGTGATGGTCCATTAGTTGGCCTGCAATATTACCTAGCGTTTGTGCCGTATTAGATGCTACTTCAATGGCTCGCGGGTGCTCGGACTCCTGCGCGAGTTGAACAGCACTATCAAGTACATCTTGAAGTCTCTCGCTTGCAGCGTACAGGACTTCCCTGGCATACTCGTAGTCATCTTGACGATGTTGTACTAATTTGGCTACTTGACCTTTGGTATCTTTTACCTCGGTATCTAGTTCAGTTAGTTGCTTTTTTTCATCTCCATTTTTTTCCATACTCTATTTATAGTATAAGTATAATATGAATAAGGACGATTTTGTAATTGAATTACCTGGATTTGAATTTGATAAAGATAGATTGATAGACTTTATGAATTCAGATGTGTTAGGTGATTGGAGAGAGCTAAACCATTTTCCTATGAAAGGGCTAAGTAATGAATTTAATCTTGGTGGTACTTTTCTTATGGAAGGTGGTGGTTATATGTTAAAAGAATTAGAGACAAAACATGTTGACCATGTACGTCATATATATGACCAAGTAAATCCAAATATATTATTGTGGGCAAAGATGGCTTTAAAACCAGCAAACTTTTTAAAATATCCACCTTATATGAAATTAGCAAAACATAAAGATAGATTAAGAACAGGTAGTATTCACTTTCCATTAGGACCAGGTGAACCTACTAATTTTTATGATGATGACTATAATTTAATATATCAACATGAACATAATGGTAATCCAGTTATTATGCACACTCACAAATATTTTCATGGTGTGGATAATAAAGATAAAGAAAGATATTGTTTTCAAATCACACTAAAACATGATTGGGAATTATTACATGAATGGAATGCGAATGGAACTCTCTATACAAGTTGAATCAGTAGACCCTACTCAAATGAACTCTATGCAAATGTTAGAGCTGTTTGAATTTTGTGCTGAAGCCTCTCAAGAAGATTTGCCACCAGCAAAAAATATGGAAGTAAAAGATTATGAAAATAAACCAGAAACTTTATTACATAAATTATGGATATCAAAAGAATATGATAGATTGTTTTTAGGTTGGCAAGGAGAAAGATTAGTTGGTATTTCAGCCTGTTATAGGTTAAATAAAAAGGTTATGATATGTGGTTGCCGTTCTTGGACAGTACCAGATATGAGAACTAAATATGTTCATGGTAATCATATATTTCCAGAACAATTTAAGTATGCCAAAAATGAAGGATGTCATGCAGCTTGGTTTACTTTTAATGATTATAATGTATGGCTATACAAATTTTTAAAAAGAATAAGTGAAGGTAAAGCTACAGCATTTGGTATGAAAAATTCAGATACATATAAAGATATGACATTTGTACCTGGTCAGATGTTAATAAAAAATACTACTCAAATGGTTGCTATAAAAAAATTATGATACCCGTATTTGCTCCATTAAAAGAACAATTAGATTTTAGTGAACACAAAATTGTGGAAGAACTATTAGCTACTCATATTGATAAACATAGTGTATTAGCTACAACTACATTTGAAGATGGACAATCTAGATGGAAAGGCGTAATGTCTTTTGAAGATGAAAAATTTGCTAAAACAAAAGACGTAATTCATTATGAAGATTCAAGTGATACACATCGGTCTATAATTAGAGGAATGGACACGTTTTGGATGACTAATCTTACTTATCATGATGACCGTTCAAAATATGAAAGTTGGGATTATCATAGAACAATACCATTGTGGGTAGAACATCAACATCCTTGGAAGTTTAGAGAAGATTTAAACATTCCTTATACTCAAGCTGTAATTCAAATGTTGCCATTTGAATATGTCACAACAGTAAGATGTATTTTACAGCAACCACCATCAATTGGTGTAATACACGCTGATTCTGGTAAGAAAATGAATCAACAATATTATGCTGATGGCAATGGTTCTATAACTTTAAATGTTTTAGCCGGTGGTGCTAATCTTTGGGTTGAAACAGATACTGGTGAAAAAATGATTGATGAATCTAAATGGAAGGTTTGGCATTTTGATGATTCAAATCCGCATTGTACCACAGAGACAAAATCAAGAAGAATACAAATAAGAGTATTTGGAAAATTGAAATCAGACTATACAGAATTGCTAGACTTAGAACACGCCTTATTATAAGTGATTGATTTCTTATAATAAAAAAGTGAAAAAAAACCTTTACAATGACCTTGTTTTATGATAAGATAACATCATAAATTAAACAGGAGCAAACTATATGTCTAACACTATCACTTCAGAATTCGCTTTTCACAACACACACCCAAAAGATTTATTCCCCATATTTGACAATTTCAATATAGTATTTTTTAAATTTTTGGATATTTCGGACCAAGGGGCTTTAGTTTTTCAACTAACTTTTTCATCCAAAATTGACTTTCAAAACTTCAATAATTTCCTCAAAGGGGACAATTCAAATTATTAAACCGGTTTAGCCTTTGGCGAAAACGCTTTAGGATATACAGCAACTCTTGAATTTTTAATTCCAGCACTATTTCTGTTATTTCTAAAACCTGCTACATAAGTAGGTTCATATTCACCACCAGGAATTTGTGGATTAATAATTTTATGATTTGAAACTATTTCGTATGTATCACCTTTTTTCTTTAAAGTCATTGGACCTTGATGAAATTCATCTACATTATATGGTGAAGGTTTTTTACCTGCTTCTGGTCCATACACAGTATTCTTTTTTACAGTTGGGTCTTTTACGGTTCTTTTAAATGCATCTCCACTTCGTAATCCATCAGGTCTTTCATCTTTTACAGCATCTATAAAGTCTTGAGCTTTTTTATTTTTCTTTAATTTTGGGTCTTTTGAAATTCCACCATACTGCATAAAATTTTTTGGTCCAGTTCCGTCTTTATGTGATATAAATCCAACTTGAGTTCTACCGTCTACACCTAAAAGACAAAAGTCTGACTTAGGCACTTTATCACCACGATAAGGTGGTTGTGAAATAATGTCTGATGCTTTTACTATTCTTTTACCAACTTTAATATTTAGATAAGGTGTTCCATCTTTATCCATAGCAGCATGAAACAAATTATGAAATGCAGTTAAAGCCATATTTTCTTTTGCAGTAGATTTGCCCTTGGGAACGCCACCTAAGTCTGGAGATTTGTAAAAGTCTTTCTCTTTACCCATATACATAGGTTCACCTTTGTAAAAGAATTTCACCGCACCTTGGTTTCTGATAGGTTGTTCTAGAGTTTGTTGCATAGATTGTACACCATGCTCTACACCATTTACTTCTATTTTTTTATCTAAAACAATTAGACCTTTTGTAGTTAAAAACTCTTTTCCATCTTTAATTTTTTGAATAATAATAGGTAAACGACCTTTTCTCTTAGAATCAGCTAAGTCTAACCAAGTAAATTCTGGTTTAGAAGCTTCATCTAAAAATTCATTAAATTTTTTGTGTATTTTTGTTTTCATTTTTCCTCAATAACATTATAAATGGTTTTACTGGGTCTACCTCCCACCATTTTTCTCCAGGAAATGCATTACCTGGTCTATGGTGATGGTTGTTATGCCAATTTTCTCCTAATGCTATTGGTAGCATCCAAGGTGTATTTTTGCTATCTTCTCCAGTATCATAAGTTCTATATCCACTCATATGATTCCAATAATTACTCATATTAGTACTAAATACACTCATGAATCCTGGCACAACACCTAAGAATAATAATGCATTAAGTCCGCCAAAAGCGAAAAGCAAAGCATAGTAAGACAGAATAATAAGATGATACCAATCGTGAAAAACAACCTGCACTTTATCTCTAATCATATGACGACCATACATTAAAGCTGCACTTGGTTTGTCTCTAAACAATTTATCATCATAGAACGAAAACAAGATTTTAAATCCATGTTCGTGAGGACTATGTGGATCATAGCCTTTATCTGTATAATGGTGGTGCTGTCTATGCATCATCACCCACGCTAATGGCGAACCGGTATTTGCGAGTATGCCAAGTAAGGAAAAAGCATACTCGACTATCTTATAAGTCTTAAAAGACCTATGAGACAATAGTCTATGATATGTAAAATTAATTCCCAAAGCTATTATTGCAAACCACATAGCAAATGCTGCTACCCACCAACCAGTTGCAACTGGTAAAGTTATGGCATAAATAACTCCGGCTAAAAGAATGAGATGCTGATATGGAAACCATTCAGACCTCGGACGCATATATTGTTTAATTAAGTTTATCATAAATTATTTATTCCGCTATAAATATATTTTTATTATGGGAACAATAATGCGTCAACTTTCTATTGAAGACAAAGACCAAGTCTACGACCTAATGATGCGTAGATATATTCAATTGTCTAAATCACCAGTTCAATCCAGAAGCAATGAAAATGTTCAAGAACAATATGACCTATTCATAGATGAACATATGAATTTTCAATGGACTGATGGCCTCCCTAATGAGGTTAACAAGGGCAGGGCTTTCGGTGTATTCCATGATGAAGAATTAATGGTAATACTCACACAAAAATTCTCAACAACTAGAATGCCATCTTGGTATGTGGGTAATATGATTTCTTGTCCATCACTGAAGAGTTATAAAACTGTTGCTGAATATACTGCTAAGTTATTAGATATGGCTGTATCAGATGCAGAAAAATATGGGTATACTCAGTTTTATTGGGTCACTTCCACAAAAGGATGGAATAAAAGAGAACAACTTTGGTATAACTATAGTGATACCTTTAAAAGGTATAATGTCTTTATTGAGAATGTAATACCAGCAAACACTGAACCTAAGTTTGATTATGAAAAAGTTATTACTGGTTATAGAAAACATCCAATAGATTTGGCAATTAAGTCAGCAAGAATAAAGCCACATCTAAGACATGAAACATTTAAAGAGTATTTAAAAGTAGATTATGTACCATTGCAGGATTTAGATAATGAGTTTGGAAAAAGTTAAAATATTAGATGATAGCTGGAAAGAACCAGTAAAAGAATTACTAAAACTTAGAGATACCCATAGTGGTATGTCAAAAGAATCTATAGATTTTGATAATATTTGGAGTGACGAATATTTAAACAAATACTTTGATCCAAATGAACCATATTTTCTATGGGGATATATTGATGATGGAAAATTAACTAGTATGTGTGGTGTATATAAATGGAAACTTATTCCAAGATGCACAACTACAATTTTTGTATCTGATTATTCAGTTGGCATGGGCATATTTGCTATTGTAGAAGATATGTGGAAAGTTCATTTCAAGTGGATGTTAGATAATGGTATCACACAGGGATTTACTTTTTCAGATGCAGAAACTACTCTTGATGCAGTCACAGCAAAAACAAGAATACAAAAAGCTAAAAAGAAACTATTACAAAGAGCTGGTGATAATCGATGGTTTACACAAGTAGAAGAAGTAGTAAAAGCAAATACAGATACGTCTTGGACAGGATTTAAAATTATAACTGGTAATCGTAAATGGCCAGTTGATATGGTAATTAAAAGCTACACTTACACAGGAAATTGGTTTGAAAAAGACTGAGGATATTATATCATTGGCAAATGGTAAACCTATTGCAGTCACAGGTAATGGTCGGTGTGGTACATCATTCATAAATAGACAATTATACAGACATGCAGTTATTAATAGTTCAGAACCTCAGGGCTTTTTAGAAGAATTCATGAGACTTTCCAGAGGTATATATGAATATCAATGGGAACCTATACCAAGAGTAAAAGATTTTAGCCAGGAATCAGCTTATACTGGTTATTTGTTTTCTGCTCTTAGTAATAAAAGCAATAAAAAATATTCAGGATTTAATTTAACAACTGATGAAGCTTTAGAATATTTAAGACCAAGAATAGAAAAACTGAAAAAGCATGGGTTAGATAATCTACATTTAAAAATTTTTCCAATAGATTTTTGTGTATTACATAAAATTGATGAAGAGTTT
>Ga0181409_1000001_pt1 | contig 135986 bp, 110 predicted proteins | sample 32SPOviralmetaG_FD_130138 | JGI IMG/M metagenome (GOLD analysis project Ga0181409, IMG submission 130138) | Marine viral communities from the oligotrophic San Pedro Time Series (SPOT) site, San Pedro Channel, CA, USA - 32 SPOT_SRF_2012-05-30 | ecosystem: Environmental > Aquatic > Marine >... | reverse complement strand
TTATACTCAAAAGGATTGGAACCAAACGTTAATTACTAAAATTAACCAATTATCGGCTCAAATCCATAAAACTACACTTAGAGGTGGTGCTAACTGGATCGTTGTTTCTTCTGAAGTTTCAGCAGTATTCGATGACTTAGAGTACTTCCACGTATCTAATGCAGGTGCAGAACAAGATCAATACAATATGGGTATTGAGAAAGTTGGTACTTTAGCAGGAAGATACCAAGTGTTTAGAGATCCTTACTTCCCAGCAGGGAAAGTGTTAGTAGGACATAAAGGTAAGTCGTTGTTAGACGCAGGGTACATTTACGCACCTTACGTACCATTACAACTTACTCCTACAATGTATAACCCATTCAACTTTACACCGATCAAAGGTATCATGACCAGATACGCTAAGAAAATGGTCAACAACAGATACTTTGGTGTGATCAATGTAAAAGGTTTACAAACATTCAACTTAGATACTTTAAGATAATATTTCTTAAAATTATTCTAAAAACTAAGAAAGGGGACATTGTCCCCTTTTTTTTATGCTCTATTTTTCGTATACTATATCATATGGTATGGAAAGAATATTTTATTAATATTGCGGAACAAGTAAAGGAGAAATCTAAAGACATTAAGACACAGATAGGTTGTGTAATAGTCGGAGAAGATAAAGAAATCCTTAGTACGGGTTATAATTCATTTCCAAGAGGTCTAAATGACAATAAAGTTTCGAGACAAGAAAGACCCGAAAAATATTATTGGTTTGAACATGCAGAAAGAAATGCAATATATAATGCGGCAAGAATTGGAGTATCCTTAAAGAAATCGACCGCATATCTCACTTCAGGGTTACCGTGTATGGATTGTGCACGTGGTTTAGTACAATCGGGAGTAATAAAAATAGTTTGTAAGGAACATTGTACGACTAAAAATTTAAGTAAGTGGAAAGAGAACCAAGAACGTTCTATTGCTTTACTTCATGAGTGTGGGGTAGAAGTCGAGTTTTATTAATTTTTCTAACTCTAACTCTTAAATCACCCGTACCTTTCAATATTCTATGGTATTGACCCTCAGGTATTATAATCTTGAGATCTTTTGTAATTTCTATGGGTAATTCATTATCCATTTGGAATTTCCAATCAGTTTCATGTAAAAAAGTAACTTCCCTGTACTCATTATCAAAGTGCCACTTTAATTCCGATTCATTTAAGTTCTCAGAAAATATCCTTGTACTGTAATTATCCGAAAGTACTTCTCTAAAAGGTAGGGTCTTTTTCACAGTTTTTGGTTTTTAGATTTAAACCGAGTAGATTCGGAAAGTTTTTGATGTTTTGTTTTTCTACCTTTAACTCTTTTTCTCCACATCTTAAATGAGGAGTCTTTCATATGAGTTCTCATTATTTTACGAACTTCATTCTCTTTGACACCAAATTGAAATTCTATTGCATCAAAGGGGGTTCTATCTTCCCATGCCATTTCAATAATTCTATCTACGTTTTCCATGGGGAATTTTCTTAGAGTTATGTTTTTTAATTATTGATACAATCGCTAAGTACATATCTTTGTCATAAACATACATTTCCCTTAGTGAGTTGTTTGTTACTTTAAGTGGTCCTTTACCATCTTCATAACTGTCAAAGTCTTTCGATATCTCACCTACTTGATATCTATGAGAACAATACACCTCATAACTTAAGGGTACTAATTCATCATTATCTGTATCATATTCTTCTGAGTAATACTCTCCATAATAATAATCATCCTCTAACTCATCATCGATACACACAAAAAATGTTTCAGTGTTCTTCAGTTGGACAACTGTCCACCCCCATTTATTATCACGACCAATAAAATCAAAGATATTTTCAATATCATCTAACTCGTCATTCCTGAAACCTTCTCTTTCGGGTTCGGGATAATCAGGCGGACTTAGATAATCGTATTCAATAAGATCAAGTAGTTTCATATTACCAAGGATTTGAAGACTTTATACCTAACGCTTTACGGTATCGTACAATATTACAACTCCAATACCCCGATTTAGTACGGTCTTTCTTCTCACTACACTTATGTCGTGCTCTGAAGGATTTAGCGGCAGCCTTATTATTATTTCTTATTTTCATTTTAGGGTCACCAAATGTTACTTTCTTAATTGTACCTTTTGGTGTTTTAACATATACCGCAAATTTCTTAGGTCCACCTGGTGTTCTGAAAGGTTTGTTTAACTTAACATTCTTTCCCCTATGTTTGGCCTCAAGTAAATGTTCATCTTGATTTTCTATAAATGGAATGTCTAAATAAACCTCTTCTCCTTCATAAAGTCCTGTTTCTCCGATATCGGTTTTAATTAGGTCCAAATCAATTCCTGAGACTTCTAAGACATTATCTTCTACTAACTGACGTACTTCATTGTAAATGTTGAAGAATTCGTTAGAATAGATCCTATATACGTTTTCGACGATTGGTAGGTTATTGTTGATATGGTATTGTAACCCTTCACTTAGTACTTTTGATTCATTAACTAAGTTAAGTTTAGGTTGTTGTATGTCTAATTTTTTTTGTTCTAAATTGTTAAATACTAAGGAGATTATTCTTCTCTCATCAATACTTGTGTATGTTGGTGTATTTCCTTTTCCTACTTTGTTACTTTTCCTTTCTGCACGTCTTTTCTGTCTTGTCATTTTCCTCTTTTGTTTCTTATTGTAGGATCCTGAGGTTTTAGGTGTTCTTTTGTTAACTTTTTTAGATGGTCTACATTTAGGGTAACCCTTTCGTTTCTTATCACCATCAGCGTCTTTACGACCACAAGGTGGGTGTTTACCATCAATCTTTCTTGAAACGTCAACCCATTTTTCTTTGAACCATCTCCCAAGATCTTCTTTTAATACTTCCCCACTTTCAAGACACTCGTTAATGTATTGTTGGTCTTCTTTACTTACTCGTATTTTTCGCATGTAAAGATCCGTGTTGTCCTCACCACATTTGTGGCACACGTATGGATCGTCACCTCCTTTGGATAAGTCCCAATTCCATTCACAACCTTCACACTGTACTTTCATTATTTCTTTTTCTTTTTACAATAAGAACCTGAACAACGTTTTTTACCGTCTAATCCTTTGATTTTTCCTTTACACACTTGTACAGCATAACCATTAGCATAAGCACTTGGGTAAACATCAAATTTAGATTTAGCGGCAGATAAACCTCTTGAACATAAAGTATTTTTCTTCTTCTTCTTTTTCTTCTTTTTTCCTTCATGTATCTCATCATGAACGTCATCTTCAGTCTTGTTCATGAGAAAATCTAATACTTGGTCCATATTTTCTTTAGCGACACTAACGTGATCGTCAGCCCAATCATGACCATTCAATAAAATATGATCAATAATGTCTTTATCTAACTCTAATAATATTTCACATTGTCTGTGAATTTGTTTAAGGTTACTAAAGAACATATAGTTTGGTGTTGATCCACCCTCAGTTGTGATCCCTTCTTTTAATTGTTTTATATGACTTTTAATAATTTTTTCTAATTCCATAACTTTTTTTTGATTAATTAAATTGTCCTGAATCTTCTTTTATTTGCCCAAATAACTCTATTGGTACGACCCATAAATGATTTCGTTTGAACTCGGTCATTAAAATCATTTCTGATATCATTGAGTTGTGTGTTCCCGTTGTCTTGATTTTTTATCATATTATTTTAAATAGTTTATTTTTCTGATACAATCTCAAAAGTAATCTCATCTTTATACGAGATTTCTTCATTGTGTTTTATACCTCTTATTTCAATAAAATATTCTCTTGGAATAAGAATAGATGTATCAATTACAAAACTATTTTCATTGGTTACATCTAAATATGTCCAATCAAATACATTTACGTGGGTAGAACCTTCTTTTATGTATATTCTATAGAATACTTCATCAAAAAGAACATCGTTTGATTCCGATATTGTTCTAAATTTTGCGGTGATCTTTCTAACTTCACCAGATTTTATCTTCTCATTCTGTTGGATACCTGAATATTGTACTATATATTTTTTAAGTTCAGATAGATTTTCACCAAGACTAAATTTAGATGAGTATGGTTTTGGTATAAATTTTTGTGTTATATCAGGAAATGTGTTTCCTTCTACATTAATACCTTTCCATACATCGTAAAAAAATCTTTTTCCGTCACAAATTAACCCGTTAATACCAAAAGTCACTTTATAAACACCTTTTCTTACTTTATCAACTGTTAAATTTGTAAGACCATTTATAGGTGTTTGAGTTGAATCAAGAATATCTACAGATGGAATATTATCCAAATCAAAGAAATTGGTTTCCTTATTTACATAAAGAAATAGATTTTGATTTGTTTTCTCAATGAAATTTTGTCTATCATCTAATATTCTGTCATCGAAAGTTGTTTGTACAAAAGGTTCGAAGAATGTTTGTGTATATTTTGAAAAGAACGCCACTGATTGGTCTACCTCTTGAGTTATCGTTTCATATAAAGGATCAAACGCAATACCTAAACCGTAATTTATTGTGGATCCTGTTAGAATATCATTTACATAAGATGTAATATCCATTTCAAGATTTTCATTTCCATTATCAAATTGTTGTGATGATATGATAGTTGGGTTGTTCGTATATACACCGTCATAAGACCAAGAATCTAGCGTGGTTCTGTTGAACCAGTTTGACGGTCTTACATCGAATGTATCATTTCCTGTTGTGAAGTCGGATCCTGAATCTTCATAGTCGAATCCAACCCCTTCATCCCAATACTCTGTTATCTGAAATAAGATTAGTTTAAATGACGATGTTCTTTCTCTACCCGTGCCTCTTTTAGCACCAAGAAAAGTTTCATCACCAAATATAGTATTTGTCATGTGGAGTACATGTTTAGTATTACCATCTAAAACGTACGTACCATCTGTGACCTTTGATTTTACATCATCAAAGTCTACAGTAAATAAGAATTTAGAGAATCCCGATCCGTAGAAAATTTCCGTTGACGGGTTCTTCGCGGTGTTAACCTTTTTATTCTTAATTATTGTATTATTTTTATTAAAATATGAACGAAAGTATGACATCTTTAAAAACTCTTTCTATATAAATATCTATTAGTTTATTCTAATCGATTTATTTAGTATATCATTTTCAAGAGTTTGGTAAAGATTCATTAATTTATCCCAATCAGGGTAACCATTTTTGACCATAGGTTTGGTCGGATTATGAGCGTGACCCGCCACTACTCTAACTAATTGATCTATAAAGGCAAGTAGAGTTTCACCTCTCACTGTTGCGTAGGTATTAGGTTCAATTTTAGTTAGTAAGTCTTCTTGGGTGTATTCATACTTGTTTAATTTACCAAATGGTATCGACTTAGTTCCAACTTCATTGGTTTCGGTCGATATAAAGTATATTTTATCTGATGATAATGTACCAAAAGATTGTTCTTGTCTGTTAGAAAGAGTTTTTAAACGTCTTACTTTTCTTTTTTTCTCTTTTTCTTTAGGTATTGGTTCATTTAAGTCAAAAATTAGTCCTGCACCATTGTAAATTTCGGCAGTACAACCATCAGGTTTAATATTACTTAAAAATGTTTCATCATTGAGTCCTTGGTCTGGTCTGAAGTAAAAAGGATGTAATTTCTTGTTAGGTAATCTACCATCAAATGAACTTAAAGATTCATTACTCAACCTACAAATAGTGTTTCTTATTGTAACATAACACTCTTCATATGAACTTACACTTTGAGTAAAGGTTGGTGTTGATGTGGTATCATCAAGGTTGATTAATTTTGTTGCTGTCGAATATGAAGATATTGGTCTTGCGGTATTTGTATTAAAAACACTCGTAAGAAATACATCACCATAAACGTCTTTCACTTCATATACAAACCAATATATTGTTGATGGATTATTCACACTATCGACCATATACTCAACAACGTATTGTAATTTTTTTATTGGTAATTCCTTAATTACTTCTTCAATTTCTTCAAACATCTGTTTGACACCGAATTTTTTTAATGATAGTAGAGACATTTTATCGGACATAATAGGAAAATTGACTATATCAACCTTTTCCTTATCACTTGCAGCGTCTTTACTAAGTAACTTACCACCTCTTAAGTTAATCCCATCTTGAGTGAATAATATGTCTGAACCATATTTACCATAGATTGCGTAATCCTCTTTTTTTGCAATACTTCCTTCAGACTTTTCTTTAACATATACACCGTCTTTGGTGAATATATCTTTCATTTTTTTAACTACATTACCGTATGAGGTGTTCTCTACTTGTCTTGTCCCTATTTGTGAATTAAAATCGTGTGTCGTGGTAAATGGACCCGAAATATATTCTCTATTTATTAGTGGATTTTCGGGATCATATGTAAGTAGTTTTACTGTTTGTCCTAATTCAGGAACAAAATTCAGATTAGTTGGTAGAAAAGGATTGGCAACAAAAGGATCCTTCTCAGTCCATAAATCATAATCAATAGCACGTTCAACATCACCCGTCATCATCCCCTTAGGTTTGATACGTACCCTACCTATACCTTTTGGGTCACTGTTATCGGTGACTATCGCTAAAGAGATTATTGACATTATTTAAATCTGTTTGAAAGTTCTTCGTTTATTAAATTATAGGACGATTCTACTTTGTCCAAATATCTTGTAAGTGTGACTATCTGATCTTTTGTTTTCTCAAACTCCACATACAAGAATTTTTCACATTCCCCTAAATCTTTATTTGATTTATCTTGAGGGTTTTCTACAATGTCTTGAATTTTGTTTACATCCATAATTATAAGATTTTACCTGCACTATTAATAATACCTGGTGGGATCACTATTGGACCTACTGGTGTTGGTACGGTTATCATTTTATTCCCCACTTTAACAAAGGAGTTTGTGTCAATTTCTTCTTGATTCCCATCAATAATACTTTTTACCATTGAAATCATTTCATTAGGTTCACCATAAACAGGTCCTGTGTTTAATCCTGATGCAGACATTCTTTCTGTTGCGTTCATAAATGCTCTATCTGCACTATAACCTGGTAAAAAGTCAGAGAGTCCTAATAAAATCCCTGGTATATTTACTTTTGGTCCACCGACCCTTAATGCCGTATTAATTAAGTCTATTACCGCACCGAATAAATCAGCACAACTCTTTATACCCATTGCTAATATCCTTCTCAAAAGACTAATTAATGCCGTTAATATTGTAATGTATCGTTTGTACTTATTTAATAATATTTTTGCAACGATTGCAGTAACAAACGCTAATAAATCTCTTTTAATAAGTTGCCAAAATTCCTCTATAAATTTCCAAAATACGTTTTTGATTATCTTGTAGAAAAGTTTGTAGAACTTTTTCATTAGGTCTTTAACGGAACCAGCAAAGTTTGTTAATTGTTTCCATGCTATAACTAAAGGTAAAAATATCTTAGGTCCTAAATATGCACTTACAATTGCCTTTGGAACATTTAATACAAAAAGGTTTATTAGTTCAAGATTTATATTGTCAATTAGTTTGGGATCACTCCCCGAATTTAATAGTGCGTTTCTTGCCGCATCTTCTAATGTGTTGTTTACTAATTGATCTAAATTCCCATTTTGAGAGAGGACCACAAAATCCTCGAAGTTTGAAGAGGATGATGGTACTTCAAAATTACCACAATCAACAAACCTTAAAACTTTTCTATATCTAGCGTCCTCGTCGTCTAAATCAATACCTTCTACATCTGCAAAATCAAAATAAGATTCAACATCTAAGTCATTTTCTGAAAATTGTTGACTTGTGGTTTGTATTAAGTTACTTTGTTCTTCTTGACCACATATTTTAAATAACTTATTACATAATCTATTAAGACCGTTAATTGCTTCATCAAATATCTGTGGGTTTTCACCATCACCTTGAAGAGTCATTAACATACTTGTTTTAATAATGTAATTTAAATCAGGGGTTTCTATTGAATCGTAATATTGTGAAACAAAATCACCTACCTTAGGTACATTATTACCCCCTCCTTGATGAAGACCCGACACATTCCATTCTTGTAACGATGAGTTCCAATTCATGTCAAACATCGATTGTCCTTGGTTTGATGAAAAGGTATATGGACCATTAAAAGACCCGTATAGATCTCTATTCATTTTGGTTGTTCCATAAGATGGTGAGGGTGCCTCGTACATGATCTGACCAACTTTCGAAGTTGGTTCAGTTTGTAACATTTCAAGAAAATCTATTTCAGTCGGTTTGATTATCATAGAATCACTTGGCATATTTGTCTCAACACCACAAATACTTGTATCTGAATCTACAAATAAAACTTCCTTAACACTGTCTTGTACTATTTGTTTACCTGACTTAAGGGTTTTATCCGCAGATTGTAACGCATATCTTTTGATTTTGTTACCTGTGATTAATTTATCACCGACTTGTATCGTATTTGATTTAGAATTAAGGAATCCCGATGCAGTATCAATTAATGACCCGAATATGTTCTCCTTATTTTCGTTACTTTTCTTACTAAATTTAGATGTTAGACCACCTATTTTACTTTGTAATAATTTATCTACGTTAGTCACACCTTCCCCATAAAGATCGTACAAGTTATCAGAGGATAATTTTGGATTATCATTAATCTTCTTAATTACCTCTATCTTGGACTTTATTTTATTTCTAAGTGTACTAACCTTACCCATTACATTTTATAATTTTTGGTATCGGATTCTGATGAGGGTTCATCATCTTCTTTCATTAACTTCTCAAGTAAAATTCTATCTTCTTCAGTCAAATCTAATTTACCACCACTTTGTGTTGAACTACCTGTACCTGATTGTTTCATTATGGCACTTTGTAACTTTACTAATGATATTTTCTTTTCAGTACAATCATTTAGTATTTTTTGTTGTTCTTTTATAACTGGTCCAATCACACTCATATCCTCCGCCTCTTTCATGAAACTTAACATCTTTTTTGTTATCATACTTGCAGTTTGTTTCTGCTCTACGATATCATTGTAAATTTCTTGCATGAGAGACAATGCAGAATCGGTATCAAACGATAGTATATTCTTTTTTCTTCTCATAACTATAAATATTAATGTTTAATATTCTATGAAGGCAAGTTTAAGTGTTTCGTAAAGTTTCTTATACTTCTTCATTGCTACCCGTATTTCCTTAGTGGTTAAAGATGTCATTTCTCTTAAAGACAATAAAATTAGATTTTTATTGAATTTATTACCTTCACCGATTTGAAATACCTTTTCAAAGTTTGAAAATACTTCTATAAGTGCGTAACCTAACTTCTTTTCATTCACGTTAAGTTCTTGTTCTTCTACAAATACTTCGAGTTCTGTTGTTAGTTTATTAACTACGTCTTTATAATCGATGATTTCTTCATCTATAATGTAAGAAAGGTCCGCCCTATCTTCTATCCGTGAGGATATATCTTCATAGGATACAGACCTATTCTGTTCTTTTTGATCTTTCTGTATCATACCCATAAGGTAATTCTTACAGATCGTACCAAAATAGGAATACGCTTTGTAATTCTTTGTTGTGTCAAACTTACTGATCTTAGTCATCAAAAATGACATGGTATCAGTGTGAATTTCTATAAATTCTAAGTCTTTTCTATATAATTTGTAACGACGGATTATACTTTCCACCATTATTTTGAGAGGTTCTCTTAAATATTCATTGAATATCTTATTCTTTTCTTCGTCGTTTTCGGATTCTAAATATCGTACTACCGCTTGTTCTTGCTCCTCCCCAAAGTACATTTTTTGGGTTCGCTTTCTCGGCATTAATTTTCTACATATTCTACTTCTCGTTTATTTTTGAAAAAGAATTCTTTCTTTGCTGTTTCTAACCAAAACTGAGCTTCTTTAGTTTTAAGTTTGTCTTCTTCACTGTTTTTATAATTCCAAAACAATGACCCCTCTCTAAAATTAACGTGTTTATACCCCGTCTGTGGGATGACCGCGATTTTGACACCATTATGTGTCAATCTCAATAAAAACTCATAACTAAAAGTGAGTTTAATATTATCTTTAAATGAACCATTAGATTTTACCGCTTCTGTTTTATAGAAACCACCACTTGTTTGGTAGTTTTGGTAATCTAATAGGACTTCGTTGTTTAGTACTCCTTGGGTCTCTGTGAAACCATAAGCCCATACAGACTCATTTGTGAAGTTTAATAATTTACCTTCAGTATTTACATCTTTGACTACTGTCAAAAATACATCGATATCTTCTCCGAATGAATCTTTGTATGTTTCAAAAGATCTTAACCAATTATTAGTATACACATCATCAATTTCTAAAATGGAAAACCATTCCGTTTTACATTCTTCAATACCTAAGTTTACTTGTGAACAAAAACCCGTATCTCCTTTGTTTATTGTGAGTGTAATTTCTAATTTATCGGATAAACCCTCTTTGGTTAATGAACCGACAACGTCTTTTGGTCCAACGATGTTTAAAACTACATCATCGTGAAATTGTTCCACTGATTCGACCGCTTTACTTAACATTTCACCATAATCACCATCTATTGTGTGAATTGGTAGTATTACTGTTATATTTTTCATGCTGTTACTTCTTCTTCTTTAAATTTATCCAATGCCTCCTCAATAAGTTTTACTCTTGAGTTTTTCAAAGAATTGAAAATTGAGAGTACATTATTATCTATAATATCATCAGTATAAGGAACTAATGACTCTCTCATTTTTTCTTTGACATCATCTTTTATTGTCACACCATCTAACCATGCTAAGACATACGTACCAATTAATTCAACAATCTTATTGATATCATAAGTCCAAATTCCATTCTCACCTATCCATTCGGGTTCCCTTGTTGGTATTTTACCAATTACAGGAACTTCAGATTTCATAGACTCTAAAGGGAATGTTCCAAAAGTTGAATCATCGTCCATCCAAACGGAACATATACATTCTCTAAGTTGTTTTGAAAAGTCCTCATAAGTCATTTGTACCATGTCTTTGAAAGTAATCCATCTTAGTTGTGGATATCTTAAGTAAAATTCTGATATAACTCTTCTGTGTTGTCCTCTATCTCTCGCACTAATCGCAATAAATGGTTTAGCGGGATTTTCAGAAGGTTTGAAGTTATCACCAATCTTAGGTGGGTTAACGTAAACTAACGATTCAGGGAATACACTTTTGATGTATTCTTTTGAAGTTTCAGTCGTTGTGATTACTTTATCGAAACCATAGTCTCTCCATCTTGCCCCCACAGGTAATGTTTCAAATATGTACTCAGTTTGTTGTACTAACATTACTTTAGTACATTTTATATTCGCAAGTTGTTCCAAAACATTTGAATAGAATTCAGGTACTACTATAACATCATCGAGTTCCATTTGTATTTGATCTTCTTTGATTGTTACAATCGGAATATCAGAATATCTATCACCTAACCATGATTTTATACCAACATATTTATTGTCTTCTACAAGTATTTTGGCGTCATATCCATCATTTCTAAGTGTTTCCACAGTATCATAGATATATTTTACTGCCGCTCTTGCATTGTTCTTAGTATCATAGGTTAAAAAATATATTTTATTTTCTTTTTTACCTAACCGACTAAGTGCGGATTCTAATTTTTGTAAGTTTTCTTTTGTGTTACTCATCGTATTTTCTTAAAATCTCATAATTTATTAGGGTGTTAAACGCAAACTTAAACGGTAAAGACACGTCAGACGCGTATAAACCTAATGCCCCGTCTTCGGGACCCTGTTCAGTTAAAATAGTATCAATACACTGTTTTACTGTATCATACTTGAATACATTAATAGTTTGTTCGATCTCTAATTTTTCATTATCTCTCGCACTTTCTTTAGTGTCAAGTTTTATTTCACACTTTTCATTAATCTTGTCCAAGTCGATGTAATAATATTCCCCGAAGATTTCAACCATGTTTTGTCTATTTCTGTTAATTTATGAATTTCGTGCTTATTTGTAAAGTATTGATTGTAGTCATTATTGAACTTTACAGATTTTTTAAATCTTGGAGTACTATCAATTATTGATTTATTGTCGGTAATCCATAAATCACACTTCTTCCAAAGATTATCTATTTCAGAAGATATACTAAACCTAACATTGTTACCCATAAAACCATTCCTTGATAAGTAGAATAGTGTTGATGGTTTAGATTTACCTAATTCGTCAATACCGATCACAGTAAACCTATGTTCTTTATTTTTATATATTAATGTGTTTAAGTCATGAAAAACATTTTTATAAGTTGGATTGGCATGACCAAAGATCTCAACTGAATAGTCAAGGAAAAGAAAATTATTAAACTCATCTTTCGATTGAAATTTATAACTATCTAAAAGAAATTCATTTTTTACGGGTTCGATTACTCCATAGTCAAATTTATTTTCTTCTTCTGTCTTTTCGTCCTCTTCACTATCCAAATAATAATCTTTGTAGTGATAGTCGAATTTCGCTATTGTATTTCGTAGTACACCATCTATACTAATAAAAATTTCCATAAATTAATTATAATAAAAAAAATGTTATAAGTAAATCCTTAATTACTCGTATCTTTTAAGAATCTTACTGATCAGGGGGTTTCTAACGATGTCTTCAGTACCAAACTCATGGATACCTATGTGTTTTAATCCACCTAATCTAACTTTAGCATCATATAATCCACTTCTCGTAATATCTTTGAATTTATCAGATTGTTCAAGATCACCCGAGATAAAAAATTTAGAATTAAAACCTATACGTGTAAGTAATAGTTTGATTTGTGCGGGAGTTGCGTTTTGAGCTTCCTCAAAAACTAAAATTGTGTTATCAACGTTCCAACCTCTCATATACGCAAGTGCTGCAACTTCAATGAAACCTTCCTCCTTTAATTTTTCTCTACAATCCTTACCTATAATTTTATTTAATAGATAATATGATGGAAAAATATATGGATCTAATTTCTCTTCTAAACCACCTGGTAGTGAACCTAACTTTTCTTCAGCCTCTACCGCGGGTCTAACTATTATTATTTTTTCATACTTGTTGTCTTCTTCCCATAAAAGGTCTATTGCCTTTTTCATTGCGATATAAGATTTACCTACACCCGCAGGTCCAAAACACAATGTTATTTCGTTTGTATCGAGAGTCTCCCAATAATCTTTTTGGGATTGAGTTAAAAACTTTTCTCTCGGTCTTTTGAAGATTGATTTGATTCTTTGTTTTCTTGTCAATCTTTTTACTTCTCTTTTAGCCATTTGTTACTTTCCTGTAGAACCGAAACCACCTGTTCCTCTATCGGTTTCTGATAATTCATCAACTTCGATGAATTTTATTTTAGGGTTAGGAATAATCATTAATTGACATATTCTCTGACCTGTTTCATATATTTCATTACTTGTTGAATTAGAGTAATTAAAGGTTGCTATAATTTCACCCCTATAACCACTATCTATAACACCAACAGAGTTACTTAAAGTTAATTTAGTTCTTCTAATAGATGATCTTGGGAAAACCAACCCCACGTGTGTTTTTGGTATTTCAATTGCAATACCAGTTTTATAAGTTATTTGGTTTGTGGTATCATCAAACGTGTGACCAATAGAGTATAAATCCACACACCCATCACCTTCTTTACTGTAAGTTGGTATGATTGCGCTTTTATCTAACTTTTTAATCTTACATTGGATACTAAAATCAACCTCCACATTATTTTGAGGTGGTGGAGTATTGTTTTGTGTCATACCTGCGACTTCAATTGAATCGGTTGAAAGTGATTGTAAAGTACTCTCAATTTCATTCATAAAGTCTTGGTCAACGTCACCACCTTTACTTAATACAGATTCGAAATTTTCTAATTTGTGTAAGTATTCTTCTAATGTCTTTTTATCCATTTGAATTCTTTTGTTCAAAAATCGCCAAGTCAAAACCTTGTTTTACGATTTGTGCTAATGGTGTTGAGTGATACTTTGCTTGTAAATCATCATCACCTTTATCAGAGTTGACTATTGTTTGGTATTCCTCCTCTGTTAGACTAACCCCATACTTAGAACAATAATAAGCGGATCTTTCACCCACTTTCATAGAAACTAACTCATCATTAAATTCATACATTTTACCCAACTTATTTCTATGCCATTCACTTTCGTTCGGTTTAAATAAGAAGGTTTTACCTATCTGTGATAGAATCGTACAAGTTAAAATACTTGAGATGTCTTGTTGTAAATTTTCAGGTAGTATACTATTAACTTTGACAGCATATTTTGATGCAACAAACATATGTTCTACTAATCCACCAGGATATGCTCCATACATGTCTAAACTTGTTGATGCAGGTGACGTAAAAATATCTTCACCTAAAAATTTTAAAAGGTCTTCAGTGAAAATATTATACTTCTCAGAAGTTTCAATTAACTTCTTTTTGTTGGTTTCTATTTGTTCTTTTTTTAACATGATAATTATGATTTATAATATTCGGGAGTGATTTTTGAATCTATGACACATTCAATTGGCATTTTTGCAATTGAAATACTTTCACTTGATCTCATATCCTCTGAACGATATTTTGATAAAACTATTGTTGCTTCTTCTACGGACTCTGCCTCCACAACATATTTGACTTTGTCTACTCTTGGATTTCCATTTCGATCCAATTGTTCTTTTTCGTAACCTACGGTTGCTAAATAATACATAATTTATAATTTAATTTTTGTTTATTGTTTTTAAAAATTCTACCCTGTCTTGGCATACTTTTTTTAATGAATATTTGTCTTTGACAGTTTCATATAATTTTTCACCTAACTCTTCTCTAAGTGATGGACTTTCAACCAATCTCTTCATTTGTTGGAACCATTGTTTATGATTCTTAGATGTTTGAACCAACAACGAATTACCATTATCTACTTTGGTTCCTCTATCATAAGAATCTATTAAATCTATAAGATAAGGGTTTTCTGCAGTTGCGATAATAGGTTTTTTATGGAACCCCGCTTCAATAACTTTTAGTTGTGATTTATATCCATTGAATTCACTTTTAACTAAAGGTGCGAGTGACACATCAAAATAATTGTAGTTTGTTGCGTATTTGTTTATATCTAAAGTCCATCTTCTCACATAAGGTTTATCTAATTCATTTAAAAAAGGTTCTGATGAGTACCTTTTTAAATAATCAACATGTGGGATATCTAACGTTTTATAATCGTCAGTGAATATACCCTCGTATTTTGTCCATACAGTCTCTTCAGGTCTTATCGGTCTTTCATTTACTTGACCCGTCACTTTATTGATTTCTCTCATGTTACCTCTAAGATCAAACCCACACAATACAAATTGTACTTTATCTTTATATTGTCTGTGCATTTGACTTATTCCTCCCTTCATAAGTTCAATGTCGTGTAAATGTGAGGAACCACCTAACCAACCAAACCTTACTTTAGATGATTTAATAGGTTTTACTTTGAACTGATTCTCTTCTTCATTTACTGCATTTGGGAACACATGTACTCTATCATGATTTAAAAGGGATATAAGTTTATCTCTATATAAATTTGTGGTACATGTTACATAATCTGACAATCTCAACATTTCCACTCTCTTACCTGCCAGATTTTTTGATTTGAAGGTTTCATACATTGGGTGTCTTTGATCGACTCTCCAATAATCGTCGGTATCCATAACAATTGTTTTACCAACAGACTTTAACCATTTAAGTCTTTTGATATTATCTTCGTGATTTGAACGATGTATAAGTGTGTGAAATATAACAACATCATAGTTGTCAAAAAAGTCGTCCCTGTTAGGAACATCAAAAACTAAGTCCACATGTACATCCGATGAATGATTATCACCAATAAATGTAAATGGATCTATGATTCTAAATTTACCTACTCCGTGTTTGTCCGATGGTATGGCTAATACTCTTACTTTTGACATATATTAATTGTATATACCAAATAGTAAGAAAAAAAAAGGACGAAATCAATCCTTCTTCTTTGCTTTATTTACTCCTGTGATTTTACCCTTGAAAATTGAGTCACCGACTTTAAGTACGAGATTCTCGTTTATAGATGCGGTCTTTGATGCGGTTAAAATTAGTTCTAGTTTCCTATCAACTATCTCTTCTAACGTATCTTTAATCGTTTCTTTTATTAGTGATTTGATGTCTTGATTGACTACGTTTTTTTGTGATTCAACAATAGTAGTGTTTTGTTGTTTTTTGGTACCACTAATATCCCCTTCTTGTTGCATAAGTTTTTTTGCTCCCTCTACTATCGATAAGTCTAAACTATCACTAAGTGATATATTATCTACAGTTGGGATTGGGTTGTTGATCATTGCCATCTTTATTGAGTCGGGCAATTTAGAGTTTCTAATTTTATCTTCGTTAACAACATTAGACCCCACATTTCTAACATTCTGTTTTGGTTGTTCAGAAACTAAATTATTTGTCTGTGCTTGTAATGCGGTAGGATCGATGTTACCTGTAGTAAAATCTCCCCCATCTACCTTATTCATTACTTTTTTTGCGTTCGCTAATCTTCTCATAAGATCTTCTTTTGGAACTGGTTGTGGTATCTGTTGTGACATAATTTAATTTTATATTAAGTATAAGTATTTTATTTTTAATTATAAAGTAATGTTTTGATTCTCTCAATATTTTCGTTTAAACCATCATAGTTGTTGTCGTCTTCATCATTTTCATCTTCCTCATCATCTTGACTTTCTTCGTCATCAATTTTTGGTGGTTCTATACTTGGTCTATTCTCGGGTTCAGGTTGTGGTAATTCATCACTTTGAGGTTCCACTGAAGGTTCCTCAGTATCTCTATCGATTGGTTCTACTGATGGTTCCCTACTGACTGTTGGTTCAGTATCAGTTTGAGTTGGTTGTGATTCAGGTTCTTTAGGTTCAACTTTAGGTATTGATGACCAATTTGATGTTACATATGTGGTTAACATTGACCCATCGTCACCCTCTTTATAACCTGGTCTTTTTACATTGAAGGTTTCGTCATCGAATATTTCGACTTGATTCATTCTTGCCACTATAAATGTTCTCCAATTTCCTTTACCGAACCCTGTTTTAGATCTCGAAGGTGGTTCTACCCAAGCCCTTACGATCATTTTACCTTTTTTAGATACACCTAACGCAACAATCTCCGCCTTTACTCTTCTTCCCGCCTGTACTTGTTTTCTTGGACCGTTGTAAAAGAAACTAACGGGATTTCTTTGTTTGATTGCATTTGCTAGTGAACCAGGTCGATTTTTTTTAGATTTTAAAATCGCGGGTATTCTACTCTGTTCAAATAAAAAGTTATATATGTCTTTTATTAATTTCATTAGAAATCAGGATATCCTTGACTTGAATTATATGGGTTTCTTGCAACATGTGCGGTTCTTTCATTATTATCAGTTAACGTTCCCACACTATTGTTATTTTCTGCCCTACCTTTTTCATCACCATCAGATATTGCATTTGGATGAACCAAACTATAACCGTTTTGGTCATTATATAGATTCCTATTCTTATTATCTGTTCGAGTATTGATGTCGGTTAGACCTCCAATATTACCATTGTTTTCACCCTTACCTAATTCGTCACCATCGGAGATCGCATTAGGGTGATTAGTGTCATAACCATTAAGGTCCGTGTTATATTGGTTTCTATTCAACAAGTCAGTCCTCGTATTTATGTCTGTTAAGGAACCGATATTTTGATTACTCTCACCTTTACCTTTCTCATCACCATCAGATATTGCATTAGGATGATTAGAACTGTAACCATTTTGGTCATTATATAGATTACGAGTAACATTATCTACTCGTGTTTGATTATCGGTTAGACCACCCACTTTTCCATTGTTATTTCCCTTACCTAATTCATCACCATCAGATATTGCATTAGGATGATTAGAACTATAACCATCATCAGTGTTGTAAGTGTTTCTTTTTACGTGTTCTTGTCTTTGGTTAATGTCGGTAAATGTTCCTATTTGACCATTATTTTCGCCACGACCAAACTCATCACCATCTGATATTGCGTTTGGATTTTCAATACCGTATCCATTGCTTGGACCGTATTTATTTCTTCCTACACTATCATTTCTATTTGTAATATCAGTATTACTACCAATTTTACCATTATTCTCACCTTTACCTAACTCGTCACCATTAGAGATTGCATTAGGGTGATTTGAATCGTACGCTTTATTACCCTGATAATCATTTCTTGTAAGATTATCTTTTCTAAATTGTTCGGATATTTTATCTAATTGACTTGGCATTATAATAAATCTTTAATTCTTTTCACTTCTTCAAAAACACCCAAGGATGATATAGGTGTGACAGAAGTTTTATCTGAATTAGACTTCATCATATTTCTTGGTATAGAATAATTCGTCTTCTTTGTGTGTTTTGATAAAAATGGGTTTTTTCTAATGTCATCTATCTGTGCAATATTGTCTGCCCTTTTTCGAGATAACTTATTATTTTTTATTTGGGTTCTTTCCCCATCTAAAAACGATCTAGCCCATTTTAACATTAGGTCACCACCTGCGAGTTTATATTGTATTAATGAAATATCACCATTTTCTAAATCGTGAATAATTCTTTTAATTTGTGAGTAACTTAAATTACGTGTTCTCAAAAGGTTTTTTGCCCTTTGTGTACCATCAACAGATTTATCCTCCAAAGAATTAAAAACTTTGTGGATATAATCAAAAATATTGTCAGGTAATTTAAAAACTCTACCTTTTAATTTATTATTACTCATCAGATTCTAAATGATCTTTAATATCACTAAGTGAAAGATTATTACTCTTTAATGTATTTTTTAGTGATTTAATTTGTCTTTTAATTATTGGGTGTAAATCTTTTTTTGAATCGTTCACTATTTCTTTACTACTATGTTTTTTTGTTAAAACAGTTTCAACATAGTCTTTCATGAACGCTTTTGGATTTTCCACTAATCTTACCTTATCCTCAGGTAATTTTTCATCATAACCCATTTTACCTAATCTAGCCATCGCATCGTCATGAGTCAATCCAATCTTTTTAGTGAAATGTTTATATGCTGTTTCAAAATCCACATCTTTTCCAAGAGTGTCGTCAAACCCTAATGCATCACTCATATCAGATTCTGCCCAATATCTCAAAGATGTATGGGTACCGTGAACACCATGTGTTCCTTGGGATCCACCCACAGCCTTTACGGTTTGATCTGTAGTTTTTTTGGATGATATACCTTTTGAATGAAAATTAGTGGCTTTACCACCTCGCTTGATGTTTCCTTTTGCATCAACTATTTCATCAACATCCTCCTCTTCTTGAGAAATTTTATCAGGTAATTCTTCAAAGTCGGTTTCATTGGAAAGTTCGTCTGCATACTTCTTCCATTTCTTCTTTTCCTTCTTTGAGGTCCCTTCTTCGTTCGCTTTTGCATAGAAGAATCTTTGTTGCGCTTTGGACGCAAATTTCTCTTCTATGGTCTGTTTTAAAAAATTATTCATAGAAACTAGTTTAATTATAAATATCAAATGTTATGAAAGATATTTATTAAGATATGAATAGTCAGGATATTTTACGAATTTTAGGGTTTAGTTTGGATATTAAGTTGGATAATTCCCAAACCTACGACTACACAATTGCCGAATTTAGTAGTGATTATGACTCTAAAACCCTCGATAACACACAACCATTCAACATAAATAGTTCTATAACAAATTATTTGGGTAATGCGACAAATACAATTGAAACTATTACTTTAAATGAAATAGATAATACATCAAATGACACAAATTCCACTTTTTCTGGATTAACATACGTCGTATCATATACTCAATTTGTTGAATTTTTCAGTAACGAACAATACAATTATGAAAATATTATTCTAAATAATGATATTTTTACATACACAGGTTTAACGGGCTCATACGGTGAGGGAGAAATACACTACTTTGGAATAAGTAATTTTAACGAACCCATACCTCCGACACCAACTCCAACAACAACATTAGACCCAACATTACCAACACCTACACCGACAGCAACGATGCCACCACCAACACCAAATCCCACATCTACACCACAACCTACATCAATATATAATCCAATGGTAACACCAACACCGACAGATACAGGTGTTATTATACCTGACCCAACACCTGAACCAACCGCAACTTATGGATTTTATGGTGGCACACCCACACCAACTGCAACAGAAACACCAGTACCTACAAGTACTGAAACACCTATTCCAACTGCGACAGAAACACCAGTACCAACTAGTACTAGTACTGAAACACCTATTCCAACTGCGACAGAAACACCAGTACCAACTAGTACTGAGACTCCAACACCAACAGCAACACTATAATTTTTGATTTCAGGGTAGCTGTAACTAATGTTTTTACTATTTATAGTTAAAAGTAAAAATGTCATTAGAAATTTTAGGATTTTCAACCAATCTAATTGATTGTCAAGGTACATTATCTGACAAATGTTGTGGTATTAGTCCAACATTGGGTGTTTTACCGTGGGCTTATAGGATTGATGGTCATACAGACAGAGAATGTCCTTTTTTATTACAAAGGAGAACGGAGAAGGGGTGGACGTTAGATTTTATGTTTGACAAAGAAGACAAACCATGGAATCAGGGCGGTCCATTTTATTTTTGGGGTGTTCGAGAAGAGGATAATGAACAACTTTATGCTGACAATAATTTATCTTTCAGATTCACAAATGATGGAAGAATTGAGTGGAGAGCATATCGGTATTCGGGAAGTTGTATAAATGAGGCATATAAGGAAGATTTTTATATATCCTCAGGTCAGACCCCCGTTCTATGTACTGACGGAACTTCTGAAGATTTTAATATTACAATTGTATTTGATCGTCATTTACGTTTAACAGATTGTAACATACCGAATGATGGTGGGTGGAATGACATGATTTTAGGTGAGACGATCACAAATGCCCAAGATACAATACTGTCAGGATCAACAGAGACTTTTCAATACAACGAAGTATTAACTAAAGATTGGAATGATGAAAGATATGCGAGGTTAGGTACATTAAAAATCTATCTAAATGGTTGGCCGATATATAAGTTAGAAGATTGGGAGGAAGTAATTCCTTCTTATCGTGGTCAACAACCCTTTATTCAATCATGGGGTGGTGGTGCTTCAGGTTCAGGTGGTATTCACGAAGGTGACATGAATTTTAAATTAAAAAGAGTAAAATACTTCGAAACTCCGATGAACGCATTACAAGTTAGAGACCATTACTTAACACTAAGTAAACCGTATTTTGATATAGTTGAGTGTGTTGAAAGATGTGAAGAAGATGAGATAGAACCTTATCATGAAAATACAATTTTGTTGGAGCAAGATATAAACGAGGACGGTATTCTTAATAATGAGGATGCGGTTTATACAGAAGGTGGTGATATTATAATCTTTTAAAATATTTATAGATATGGCATTTAGAAGAATTTCAGATTTAAGTTCAAGTTTAGAACCAAGTGGAAGTGGGCATTTACCGATTTCTATTGACGGTAAAACGTATAAAACAACTTTAGATACAATAAAGGGTCAGATTGAGGGCAATATAACGGGGTCGTTAACATCCACCTCAAGTTTAGATTCTTTAGAAAATAAAGTAAATGAATTAACGTCATCAGTCGATGTAATTAATACCTACACTTCATCTGTAGATTCTAAAATATCTTCATTAGAAACGTTTACAGGTTCATTAGATGACAGTTTTGCATCGGAAGGAGAATTATCAGATCTTAGAGATTATTTTAACAGTTATACTTCTTCTAATAATAACGCCCAAACCACACAAAATAATAGGTTAGACACGATTGAACAAAGATTGACTAATATTGAAGCGGTAGTTTTTGCCCCGACATCCACACCAATTCCAACGAGTATACCAACATCCACACCCGCACCGACACAAAACCCAACGGCCACACCCGCAGCAACATTTAACCCAACCGCAACACCAAACCCCACTCCTAATCCAACACCTAATCCAACACCTGATCCGACAACAACCCCAAATCCAACAGCAACACAATTACCAACAAACACTCCTAATCCAACAGCAACACCACAATCAACACCTAATCCTACACCAACACTAAATCCGACTGCAACACCACAGGAAACACCCGTACCAACAGGTACGCCACCACCAAGTGCAACCCCACAATCAACCCCTAATACCACACCAAACTCAACACCACAACCTACATCCACAGAAATACCATCACCAACATACTCGTTGACTAGTACTTCTTTCAAAAACGAGGGGGGTAATATAGTATTTACATTAACAACAACAGGTTTACAGGATGGTGACAAAGTTCCATTTGTATTATCAGGTACTGCTACAGTAGGTGTCGACTATAGTGATGTTAGTCCGAAAGAATTTCTAATTACTAATAATTCATCAACATACACGGTAACAACATTCCAAGATAATACGACAGAGGGTCAAGAAAGTATTAAATTAACATTAAATGCAACTGACAGTCAGGGAAATTATACGGGTAGTAAAGCCGTCCAATCATTTATTGAAGATACATCTCAAGACCCACCAACACCAACTCCGACACTTAATCCTACTGCAACACCTATACCAACGGCAACACAATTACCAACAGGTACGCCACCACCAAGTGCAACCCCACAATCAACCCCTAATCCAACCGCAACTAATCTTCCGACTGCAACACCACAGGAAACACCTGTACCAACAAACACCCCTAACCCCACGGCAACTAATTTACCAACAGCGACACCACAACCCACAGCAACACCACAATCAACACCTAATCCAACGGCAACAGCGACACCGACATATACATTAACTAATAATGGTCCTGTAAATGAAGGTCAAGATCTTATTTTTACACTGACGACCACAAATGTACCTAATGGTACAGAAGTTGCATTCACAACAGGTGGTGATTCAACGGTTAATGTAGATTATACTGATAATCTTCCTCATAAATTTGTTATTAATAATAATACAGCAACATGGACGGTTACCACATTAATAGATAATTCATTTGATGGATCAACACCTGAGGACTTAAACGTTTTCTTAAATGCAACAGATAGTTTAGGTAATGATACTGGTAGTCTTTCATCTACTGGACGAATTAATGATATAGATCCTGAACCAACACCAGCACCAAGTGCAACACCTCAACCTACACCGACAACCACTGCAAGTGGATTTAGTATTACTGGACCTGCTAGTATAGATGAAGGTGATACAGGTACTTTAAGATTCCATGGAGATGCAATGATACCAGGAACAACAGTTTACTGGGAATTAAGAAATTTCGGTGATACTGATACTTATGTTGCCTTTGGTAGTGATACAGTAACAGCAAGAACTGGTAATGGTCAGGCGGTGGATAATGGATCAGGTGGATCATTTTTAGATATTGTTATTGAAATTGCTAGTGATTTATCAGATGAGACTTCTTATGGTGAACAATTTAAATTAGTAGTATGGGATGATCCATCTAACTATGATACCTCATTACCATATTCCGATGCGATTAGTGGTGAATTAGCCCAATATGTGGTAGCCATTAACGAGGTATTACCACCCACACCAACGGCAACACCTGCACCAAGTGCAACACCTCAACCTACAAGTACCCCTAATGCCACACCAAACGCAACCCCTAATCCAACACCTCAACCTACAAGTACCCCTAATGCCACACCAAACGCAACCCCTAATCCAACACCTCAACCTACTGCACTTCCATTATCGTGTTTAACACCAATAACCTCTGTACAAGCGGTTGGAGGTCAGTATCAATTTAATGGGTCTTATGGTCTTTATGGTGTAAATTCAGGAACATATAAAATAGAAGGTGTTCCAAGTTCTCACCCTATTGCATTTTTAAATAATGGGAAAGAGTCTCTAATTAGTTATAGTGGACAGAGCGATGCAGGTACAAAAGTGGGATCTGATGGAAACACATACACTTATTACTATGGTGATATAACACTTAATATAAATGGTAATTTCGGTGTAATTAGTTATGATTGTTACTACCACGGATATATGGGAGGTCAAGATAATTTAAATTACAGTGTATCTTGTACATCACCAAGTCCAACACCTACACCTACAAGTACCCCTAATGCCACACCAAACGCAACACCACAACCTACGGCAACAATACCTGTTGGTCCAACACCTACACCTACGGTAGATGCCGCTAATACGATATTTGTTCATTACCCATAAAACTTAATAGATCATGACAAACGAAAAATTAAATGAAATAACATCACAAATAAATCAAACGACATCTGAGGATGTTGTTGGTGTTTCTTATGGTTTTAAAATCGTAGATGGTTCTGTGACGAGTGAAAAATCACTTATTTATACAGTAAAAGAAAAGAAACCTTTAAATGACATCCCTGAAGAAGATAGAATACCTTCAACTATAGATGTTGATGGTGAATCAGTTAAGACTGATGTAATTCAGGGTTCTGTTGAATTACAGGGTTTTGGTAATTTTTGTGATCCTCAGTGGACACAATGGCAAACAGTTGCACCAGGAAATAGAAACACACACAGACCTTTAATGGGTGGTGTGTCCACAACAAATTGGGGTAGTTTAAGTGGTTATGTTGGTACGTTAGGTTTTATTGCAAAAGATTCGACCGATAATTCTTTAGTGGGTGTTTCGAACAACCATGTTTTAGTCGATGACGCTTTTTTCACTAATGAACGAGATCCTTTAGGTGTTAGAACAAATGTGTTTCAAGATATTTGTACTCAACCTAATGATGGTGCAAATATGGGTCCGAGTTTTAGAGTTGGTGTTATAAAAAGATACCAACCAATAAATCAAACTAATAAAGTTGATGGAGCATTAATGGCTATTGATGATCTAAGTTTACTTGATCCCGCAATTTCGTGGCAACAATTTGGTATTACAGGTATGACTTCAGCACCGAGATTTGCATCCACAGCAGAAATAAATTTAGCACTTGATAACCCATCACAAGAATTTTATATATCAAGTAGAACAACAGGACCTAAAGGTCAAGACGACACCAAACTTTTAAATTATTCGTCCTCGAGTTCAATACTTATTGGGTACAAAAAACAAGGTGTTCTTACAAACGTATATATGAACTCAACTTTTGAGTTAGTTGCAAGTGGATCTTCAACACCCAATGGTGAATATTGTTACTATCCTTCTGCAGGAGGAGATTCAGGTTCTGCGGTATTAACAAGAATTAATGACGATTTAGTTATTGTTGGTTTATTATATGGTGGTAGAAGTACTTATGACCCTGAAACCGAAACTAATATTCCCGCATACACATTGTGTAATCGTATTGATAATGTTGCTGACCAATTAAGTATTAAAGAGTGGGATGGAACATTTAATAATGTAGTACTTAATCAAACGGGTAGTCCACTAACACATATTGTCGGTGGTGTAAGTGCTGTGAAAAAAATGAAAGTTGGTGGTCTTACTTATCATCAACAAGGTTTGGTTAACAACTCCGACTTTTTACCTGACCCAACACCACAACCAAGTCCCGCACCAACAGACGCACCTGGTCCGACACCATTACCTAGTCCGACACCAACAGATGGTCCATTAGAATAATAGAAACATAGATATTTATCAGTATGGAATTTTTTATAAGAAAAGGAGCGACAGACCCTATACTCAAATTACAATTATTAGATGACGGTAAGAACGACAAGTCATCTTTAAATGATTTATTGGAGAACGCCGACATTACTTTTGATATGGTAGATATGGATACTGATATACCTGAGATTTTAGGTTCACAATGTCAGTTAGCACTAAGAACAAAAAAATACGATCAAACGACCGACGAATATTACATCACTTATAGGTTTAAAGAATCCCAAACTAAAAAGACGGGTAAATTTGAAGGAATTGTGAATATACAATTCAGAGATACAAATCTTCAACCAACCAACAAACTCATCGTTCCTATCAAGGAAAAACTATTCATCAATATCATATAAGAATCTTGATATTTTAATATATTATTTGTATATTTGTATTGAAGACTAACTACGCTATTATATAGTGTAAGATAATATGTCAAACTAATACATCTACCAATAATGAAAGACATCATCTCACAAGAGGTAATTGAAGAATTCCTCAATGGATCAGACCCCGAAGAATATATAGTAGGGTTAGAATACGAATACAGATCCAACATCATTTACAAAATTATTCAAGATCCCGTTAAGGGTAAAATCATCAGACAAGATAAGTTAACACCTTTCTTATGGGTTGATGACATTACATCTTTGAATTTCTACAACGGAAGTAAGGCCATGCAAAGGAAGAAAATGATGGAGTATGGTATCACCATTGAAAAACTCGATGATGGTGGTAATGAAAGATTATCTAATGGTTATAATTTTTTAGTAAAGAGTTCCAAGGGATATCGAGAGTTACTTAGTTTCTTTAGACAAGGTGGTATTAATCCGTGGGATGATGATGTTAGAAAGCACTTCATTTTACTTAACCCAAAAGAACAATATCTCATTCAAAAGGAAAAAAGATTATTCAAAGGTTTGGAAGAATATGAGGATGTACATAGGTTAGTATTTGATATTGAGACTACAGGTCTTGACCCTGAGACAAATAAAATTATTCTTATCGGTATGAAAGATAATCGTGGTTTTGTAAAGATTATTAGTGCCTTTGGGGAAGATGGTGAAAAACAATGTATTATTGAATTCTTCAAATATGTAAAAGAATTAAAACCAACTATTTTTGCGGGATACAACTCTGCGTTTTTCGATTTTCCATTTATTATTAAACGTGCAGAGATTTTAGGTCTTGATCTTTCTGAACATACCCAAGTTTTTACCACACAAGGTATGAAAGAGAAGACAGGAATGTTAAAACTTGCTAATGAGGTCGAGGAATATAAACAACACCTTATTTGGGGTATGAATATCCTCGATATTGCACATTCTGTTCGTAGGGCACAAGCAATTAATTCAGATATTAAGTCGTGGGGGTTAAAATATATTACTAAGTACTTAGGGGCGGAGAAAGATAACAGGGTGTATGTTGATGGTGCTTGGATATCAAAGATATACTTAGATAATGAGAGTCATTATATGAACCCAAAAACAGGTAAATATAAAAAGATTGGAGATCCTGGTACAGAAAACCTTTTGGAAAAACATCCGAATAGTTATGAGATTTGGACAGGTAGAAAGATTGTAGAACAATATCTTGATGATGACCTTTATGAAACGATGGTTGTTGACGATTCTTTTAGTCAGTCAACTTTCCTACTTTCTAAGTTAGTACCGACAACATACGAAAGGGTTTCCACTATGGGTACCGCTACATTATGGAAACTTATCATGTTAGCGTGGTCCTATAAACACAACCTTTCTATTCCTGAAAAACAAGACAGACGTGCAATTACAGGTGGATTGTCAAGACTTCTCACATGTGGTTATTCAGAACAAGTGGTAAAGTTTGACTATTCATCACTTTACCCTTCAATACAACTTGTATATGATGTATTTCCTGAATGTGATGTCATGGGGGTACAAAAATCGATGTTGAAATACTTTAGGGATGTTCGTATTAATTATAAAAAACTTGCAGCAAAACACTATAAGAGTGACCCTGAATTATCTGAAAAATATAATAGAAAACAATTACCGATTAAGATATTCATTAATGCTTACTTTGGTTCCCTTTCCGCACCTCAAGTATTTCCTTGGGGGGATATGGATATGGGAGAAACAATCACGTGTGTTGGTAGACAGAGTCTACGTATGATGATTATGTTCTTTAAAAAGAAGGGTTACGTCGCACTTGTAATGGATACGGATGGTGTTAACTTTTCTTGTCCTGAAGGTGTAAATGAAAGAGAGTATGTTGGTAAGGGTCTAAATGAATTGGTAGAAGGTGGTAAAATCTATAAAGGTGCTGAAGCCGACACCGCAGAGTTTAACGATATCTTTATGAGAGGTGAAATGGGGTTAGACATCGATTATGTTGCTCCTTCCACAGTGAATATTGCCAGAAAAAATTATGTACTAAAAAAACCAAGTGGGGGTTTAAAGTTAACAGGTAACACTATTAAGTCAAAGAACTTACATGGTTATATTGTTGATTTCTTAGACGAAGGGTTAAAACTTATGTTGGATGGTAAGGGTTATGAGTTCTTAGAAGTTTATTACTCACACATTGAACGTATCTATAATAGAGATATTCCGTTGGCTAAGATTGCAAATAAGTCGAGGGTTAAACAAAGTCTTGATAACTATAAAAAACATATAAAAAAGAGAACTAAAAGTGGTTCTTTAATGGCGAGACAGGCACACATGGAACTTATTATAGAAAACAATTATATACCGAGTATGGGTGAAACAATTTTTTATGTGAATAATGGTACTGCAAAATCGCATGGTGATGTACAGAAAATTGCAAAAACCAATACCGTAAAAATTAATAGTTATATGATTACCGAAAAAGAAATGGCGGACAATCCCGAAATGAAAGGTGAATATAATATTGCGAGGTACATTAATACATTTAACAAAAGGATTGAACCGTTGTTAGTTGTATTTGATCCTGAAATAAGGGGTGATATTTTAGTTACTGACCCAAAAGAAAGATCTTATTTTACACCTAAACAATGTGAGTTAGTTTCAGGACATCCAATGAAGTTGGGGGGTCAAGATAGTTTTGAAGATGTTATGACACTCTCTGATAGTGAAGTTTTATTTTGGAATAAAGTAAAACGTGATCCTTTCTTCTTATATCTTGAAGATAGTATTGATCATGTTGATCCTTATTGGGTTGAAAAAAATAGGTCAGTTTTAAATTTTAAGTTGGATAGTAGTCCTTCACAAGACAGTGACATCATTGAGCGTAATGGACATGATTATGCAACACACACCGACGATAGAGTTTAAATTACGTTGTAAGGTGCCTGTATTGGTCTGTATTTGAGGGATTTGTTAAGATTTTCCGCTTCATTACCTTTTCTTTCTAACATTTTGTCAGGACGTAGTCTTTCTAATCGATTCATTAACTCCTCAAGTAGTTTCAGTTTTTCATCTTTACCTTCAGTGAGTAATGAGGTATAATCTAATTTTACTTGACTGTCTGGTACTTGAAGGTCACCCGAAAACTTAGAGTATATCCTACCTAAACCTTCCTTTGAGTATGCAATTAGGTACTTACGTACCCAATTCTGTGCGGGTCTATTAAGGGTTTCCCAAGTAAGTTCTTCTGTCTCTATATCTGATGGTAATTTTACAACATCTTTATTTTTATCTAAACAGTCGTCTCTATCATCAGTTTCATAGTACCAATACCACACATAGTGGTGATGTTGTTGTATTGAACCGAAATCGAATCTACCACCTGGTACGTTAGACAAATGGACGTATTTTTTACCTTCAGGTCCTGCAGTAATTCTATATGTTAATTCACCACCAATTAAACGGTTTTTGATGTTCCTATCTTGCATACGTGATAATAAATCATACGCGGGTAACATAAAGTAAGAACCTGACGTACCCATTTGTGCAAATCCACCGACCCCACCGAAACCTACACCACCAAGACCACCAAAACCACCTAAAAATGGATCCACAATAGAGTCAGTTAATTCTGCTCTTGTAAACCATAACAGTTCATTTATCTCTCTCCCTGCAGCTATCTCATAAACCTGTTGATTAGGTACAAGTTCTATCTTGTCCTTTTTAAGTACATAATCTCCACCAGCTTGGAGACCAACAATTTTTGAATATGCGTAAGTATATCGAGTTTCATAATCAACAGACCTAGTAACAAACGCCTTTGTCAGTGATTGTGTATCAACATCTAACCCTGCAAGTGAAGACCATTGTGATTCAATTAACCAATCACTTACATATTGTTCGTATTCGTCGAGAGATAATTCAAGGAACGTATTCATTTGTTCCTGCGTTAACTCGATAGATCTAACAGGCATCCCTAAAAGGTGTAGGACCTGTGAGAAAAGTTTATCCCTATTGTCTGGTGTTATAATCGTGCTTGCCATACTTGATTTATTACAATAAATAGTTTATATTTGGGAAAACAGACTAAATTAATAGAATCGTCTAATAAAAAAACGTAGGTATGGAAAATAATTTTGTAACTGATGAAATTTTAAATAGATTAAGGTCCAAAAGAAAAGAATTATTTCCATATGAAAGAATAAATCGTTTCGGAGTTGTACTTCAGGATAAACGAGCAAACAAACGTTTAATATTTGGGTGTAGTCAAATTCTAAGTGAATTATATTCTTCAATAGATGGTCGTTGGGGTAAAAACCCTAACAGTGGCGTAATTGGGGTTTTAGAACATCATAAGGTAACGGGAGAACCATATTGGAGTCATCTGAACTTTCTTAATACAAATTGGAGTATGTTGGATAGAACCCTTATGTTTTTTGAATACGAACATGGTCAAAAACTTATTTGGGAAGGTGATTCGTATAAATATGTAAATGACTTCTTAAAATTATTGTATCGTTATAAAGAAGATGTTTTATTAGATACCTCCGAACTCAAGTGGGGGGATTTAAAAAAGATTCACACTAAAACTTGGGGTGCGGGTGAGAAACATAATAATTTTGTTGTTGAAAATTACCAAACACTTTTTCCCGATTCTGTAGGGGTTATCAATAGTAGTTCAAAAAAGGGATTAATTGATGATTTTAAAGGAATTGATTGTACAATCTTATACGGTGAACACGAGAAATATTACGTACAAGTAAAAGGTTGTGGTTATGTACACTTAAATGAAGGAACTTATACTGTTGGTGTATCTATGAATTTGAGTTCATATAAAAATATACACTATTTTGTGTTCTGTCCGTCTGATGAAAGAAAGGTATATGTTTTTGAGAATAACCCTAATGAAATATGTAATTGTGATTCTCAAGAAGAACCGTGTGTAGAGATACCTGAAAGTTTGGTTTTCTCGATATCAGATAGATCTTACTAGTTCCTTACCGAAACTTTCCGAATACTCTCCATCGCCCATCACTTGGTCAATAATATCTTTTTTCTTCTGTAAGATATTGTAAATTGTCTTCTCAATCGTATTTTCAAAAACAGGGTAATATACAAGAACACTATTTTTTTGTCCGTAACGATAAGCCCTATCTTCCGCTTGTGAATGATCGGCGGGTACAAAAGATAAGTCGTTCATAATAACAGTATCAGCAGACGTTAAAGTTATTCCTACACCCGCAGCCTTAATATTACCAATGAAAATTCTCACCTTATCATCATTTTGAAATCTATCTACAGATATTTGTCTTTTTTCCTTACTCATACGTCCATCTAATACAACCGACTTCTTTTTATATTTTTCATGTATCATATCTAATGACATCGTGAAGTTTGTAAAGACAATAACTTTCTTTCCTTGTTCTAATACATTATCTATAATTTCACATGTATGATCTACCTTTTCAATTGCTATCAATTGTCTCAACTTCATTAATCTGTTAAGGGTAACGGTAATACTCTCTTTTTCTTTGTTTTCCTCACTTATTCTGATAAATTCTGTTAACTCGTCATCGTAGAATGAGTTTTTAAGTTCTAACCATATAGGTGACACTATTTTTTCAGGAAGATCGAGGATATCAGTTTTTAATCTTCTAAGTACAATTGATTTTGTTTGGTCTCTAAGTTCGTCTAAATTACTTGCCCCACTCGTGTTCCATATTTTTCTACCCCCAACTCTAAACTGATAACCTTTACAATATCTCAATACGTAACTTTTCCAATTCAGTGTTAGTGGTGAATTCACAATTTTCAATAGATTATAGTAATTAATTGGTCTTGAAGTCATAGGTGTCCCTGTAAGTAACCAAACTTTAGATATTTTAGCGAGGATATCATTTAGTAGTTTAGTTCTTTGTGCTTGAGGATTTGATATGTAATGTGCTTCATCTACTATTGCAAGATCAAACTCCTCTTGTAATATTATTTTATATGCATCACTATCCTCAGTTTTTTCTGTTGTATGAAAGTTCTTTAATATATCATAATTGATAATGTAATACTTTGCTGTAGAACCCCATTTTTTCCCTTCCACAATTATAACTTCCTCATCAGAATATAATTCAATCTCCCGTTTCCAATTAATTTTTAAAGACGCAGGACATACAATTAAGACTTTATTTATTTTACTTTCAATAGATGCTATAACAGTACTTGTTGTTTTACCCAATCCCATGTCATCCGCTAAAATATATTTATTGTTAGCCAATAACTTCTCTATTGCCTCTTTTTGGTGATCCATAGGAGGTCTATGATTGTAGGGACTATAATCAATTTCCCTATTTAATGTCTTTTCTTCAGGTATAACAGATGCCTTTGGTATCCACATACATATGGACGGTAATTCTTTTGTAATGTTACCCCAAATATGATATGCCTTATCACTTTCACATAATAGTTTCTCAACCCAAATCTTTTCTACGGGTTCCATGAGGACCCTATCTTCTTGTAGTTTACTTCCAAAGGATTTAGCAATCTCAATATATTTTCTTGCAACTTTGGGTTCTATTTTATTATACTTCAAAATATAATCGCACTGAGATCTTGACACACTATAGTGTCTATCTCTTGATTGTCTTTTTTTCCAATCTAAGATTTGATTGTTATATCCTTCGTACTCGGATAATATCTCTCTTGCTTCTATTTCGGGTATCTTCTTCTCCATTAAACCTATTATTTTAAATATAAGTAATTCAAACCAATAAATAAACTATTTATGTATATGAGTAAAAAGGTCCCAATTACAAGAATTAATAAGTTCTTTTCAGGTGATGACTTTGATTTTAATGTATCAGTAGGTCAAGAATACCTTCATGGTGATTTAAATATGAAGTTAGTTCTTTATAGAGTAGACCGTGAAAATACAGACACCGATGCAGTTTATGCTGAGGTTGGGAAAGATCAGATTAAATTTTTCCCACCCATTGAATTTAATGCGTTGGTGAATATTGAGGGACCTAAAAATTCATCATATAAAAGTGGAGTTGTTAGGTATCTTGAACCTGGTAACTTAACACTATCGGTTTACATTAAACATCTACAGGATTTAAAGATAGATGTAAAATACGGTGATTTTATCGGTTATCCTGAAACTGAAGAAAAAATAAGATATTATACGGTATCAAATGACGGTAAAGTGACATCAGATAATAAACATAATATGTTTGGTTTCAAACCATATTATCGAACTATAACATGTGTTGCGGCACAAGAAGTAGAATTTAGAGGAATATAATGGCAGTACCAAAGAAAAAAAATGACATTAGTGTTTATCAAGGTAACGAATTAGTTGAGAGACGACAGGAACTTCTTGATCAAATAACTAAATCTGATTCGTACCTACCTGATTCGGTCTTGCACGATGATTTAGATTTAGGTATGTTAGATTATGTTAAAGAAAACTTTAATATAAACTCTGATGGTGTAGAGGTCCCTATTATCCCTAAGATTCTAACAATACAAAGATGGGGTGAGTTTACAAATACTTGGGATTTTGCAGATTTAGATGGTAATCCAAGTTTACCCTTTATTGCGGTTATTCGTAGACCTGATGTTCAACCAGGTACAAACCCAAGTTTACAGAGAACTATACCCGATAGACAACAATTCTATTATGCTTCAGTACCTAAATGGAATGGAACACAAATGGGTGCGGACATTTATAAAATACCACAACCTGTTGCAGTTGATATCACTTACGAAATTAGTATTGTTTGTACTAAATTCAGAGATTTAAATAGATTTAATAAAATTGTTCTTCAAAAATTCTCTTCGAGACAAGCATACACCACAGTCAAAGGTCACTATGTTCCGATTGTTTTAGATACTATCGCAGACAATACACCTGTTGAGTTAGACTCAAGAAGGTTTTACATTCAAAATTACACATTTACTCTACTTGGTTATATAATTGATGATCAAGAATTTGAGGTTAAACCAGCACTTAGTAGATTATTCCTTATGAATGAGTTTATACAAAGTAATAATTTTGAGAAGAAATACATTAATAAGAATTTAGATATTACTCTTGCAACTTTTACTGCTGATGGATTACAGACAGCATTTAGTGTTGGTGAGACAATAGGTATTCTTTTTACTGTTGCGGTTAATGGTCTTCTTCAAGAAAGAGACACTGATTTTTATCATGTTGCATTAACTTCTAAAATCACTTTTGTTGATCCTCCTCGAGAGGGAGCACAAATTACAATAACATACTACAGAGGTAGAAATAGTATATTCATTGATAATTCAGGTAATGCTAAACAAGTTGTAACCGAATACTTTAATTATACTGTGGGAGGCACATTAAGTTTTACTACCACTAATAATATCGATAGTGTAATAAGTTTAGATGTTAACGGTCTACAACAAGAAGAGGGTAAGGGATTTGATATTGCAAATTCCACAACAATCACATTATCTGATGCACCAATATATGATTCCAAAATAGGATTAACCTATCTATTTTAACTTCGGGTCTCACGACCTAAAATCCAGATTTCCCAGTTCAATTTTAATTGGCACGTTTATTCAGAGTAAAGACCTTTTCCTCTCTCTTTACAATGTTGGTCAATCCACTTTTCTACCACTCGATATAATTTTAATCCGTTCTTGTCACAGTAGGATTTAAGTCTCGCGTGGTGTAGTTCACTTATTTTAAGGTTTTTTGTTTTTCTTACACTCATAAAGATAAATATGGATAAAAAAATATCCTTAAATATCCCAAAATAGAAAACTTGGCTAATCTTTCATAAAAACAAAGATATTTATAGTAAGAACAATAAAAAATTTATAACAAAGTAATCAATGGCAAATTCAAACAGAGTATTCGTTTCTCCAGGTGTTTATACCTCAGAGAAAGATTTAACGTTCGTAGCTCAGAGTGTGGGTGTAACCACCTTGGGTTTAGCGGGTGAGACATTACAAGGTCCCGCTTTTGAACCTATACTAATAAGAAATTTTGATGAATTCAAAACATATTTCGGACCTACCTCCCCGACAAAGTATTCAGATGGTAACCCTAAATATGAATTAGGATATGTTGCAAAATCTTATTTGCAAGAATCAAATCAACTTTTCGTAACAAGAGTTTTAGGTAAAACGGGATACAAAACGACAAAAACATTCGCACTAAAAACATTAGGTGGTGTAAAGGTAAATTTATCAGCAGCAACATCAGTGGTAGACGCAATAACAGGATCAGTACAAGGTGACTCTGATATTTCTACAAGTGCATTCATTAATGACTTGACAGGTAAAATTGCAACAGACGGAGGATCAGTACAAGCTTTCATTGAAGGTATTACTGTGGCAGACGGTGTATGGTGTACATTAGGTCATGTTGATTCTTCAGCAACCGCATCATTAAACAGTGCTTTACAAGTTACGGGTCCTATCGGATCAAACAATAATAACAATTGGTATAACACATATTATAACTTAGATGGTCTAGGTGAGGTAAATGGGGTTTATTCTTATTTATTTGAGTATGTAGCTGCAGACTTCGGTTGGAAAATTACACAATTCGAATGGTCCGCGACAGTTAATACCGATTATGATGGAATTATCGCAGCGGCTTTCAGATCGAGAGGTGGTTATGATGGTGAGGAATTAGAATTAGAAGTTTCAGGTAACACGGAATTTACACTAACGTCTACTGAAATTACTACAGATCCTTTAGGGGAATTTAAAATATCAGTGAGTGGAACAACAAGTGGAGCAAAATCATTTGATTGTAATCTGAACACTTCTTCAACAAAATATATTAATAAAGTTTTAGGTACGGGAGTTTTTGACAAAAGTAAAAAGGATTTCCCCGTATATGTTTATGAAAGTTACCCAAATCTAATTAGTACTTTAAAATCTAAAGGGTTAATTAGAGGTTTAGATACAACTGTGGTTTATCATGACGTTAATAATGATTTCTTAGGTCAGTGGGAAACTCCCGCATCCCCAACAGTCGTATCAGAGGTACGAGGTGGTGCAGTTTCTAACTTATTTAGTGTGATTAGTATTTCTGATGGAAACGCAGCAAACAGTCAATTAAAAATACAAATTCAAAATATCGATATTGATACAGGAGAATTTGATTTAATCATTAGAGACTTCAATGATACTGATGACAATGTTAGTGTATTAGAAAAGTTCTCAAGATGTTCAATGAATCCTGATCTACCAGGTTATATTGGTAGAAAAATTGGTACTTCAGATGGAGAATACGAATTAAGGTCAAGATATATTATGTTAAACTTAGCGGAGGATCATCCTGTGGATGCGTTTCCTGCAGGTTTTAAAGGTTTTGTTTCTGACTCTATTGGAGCAGGAAATAACGAAATTGGAAATGTAATTTATAAAACTGAGTATTTTGAGGCGGGAGACACTATCGGATTTAGTTCTTTAGGTGAACCTGAATTAACAAACGGAGACAAGGTACGTAAAGTTACTCTTGGTTTATCTTCTCAAGCAGGAATAGATGCCGACTTATTCAAATATAAAGGATATACCGCGGCGGGATCCACACATGGTTTCCACTTATCGTCTAACGCATCAACTATAACTGGTTATCAAACAACACCTTATGATTTAGAAGGTGTTAACAAAGGTAAATTAGAAAGTAAATCATTTAGAAAATTTGCATTCACAGTTTGTGGTGGATTTGATGGATGGGATATCTATAGAGGTACAAGAACTAACGGAGACGGATATATCTTTGGTAAGAACACTTATGTAAGTGGACACACAACTAATGGTGGTGTATTTAGTTCTTCAGTAGGGAATTCAGATTACTACGCATATTTAGCGGCAATTGAAACATTCTCCAATCCTGAAGCAGTAGATATTAACATCTTTACAACACCAGGTATTAACTTTTACGAACATAGTTCTTTAACTAATCAAACAATCGATATGATCGAAGGTGATAGAGCAGATGCGATATATATCACTAACTCACCAAATACAAGTGACGTTGACCAAATCATTGATGAATTAGATACAGTAGATTTAGATACTAACTATACGGCAACTTATTGGCCATGGATACAAGTTAGAGATGGGGACAATGCAACACAGTTATATATCCCACCAACAGGTGAGGTTGTTAAAAACATTGCATTGACCGATAATGTCTCGTTCCCTTGGTTCGCAGTCGCAGGTTACCAAAGAGGTTTAGTAAACGCAATCAAAGCGAAGAAAAAGTTAACATTAGATAACAGAGACGACTTATATAAAGCAAGAATTAACCCAATTGCAACTTTCTCAGATACGGGAACTATAATTTGGGGTAATAAAACTTTACAGGTTAGAGAATCTGCACTTGACAGAATCAACGTAAGAAGATTGTTGTTAAGAGCGAGAAAACTAATCTCGGCTGTCGCAGTTAGATTGTTATTTGAACAAAACGATGAACAAGTAAGAAATGAATTCTTAAGATTAGTCAACCCAATTCTTGAGTCAATTAAGAAAGAAAGAGGTTTATTTGAATTTAGAGTTGTAGTGTCAAACGACCCTGAAGACATAGACGCTAATACACTTAGAGGTAAGATTTATATCAAACCAACAAGATCGTTAGAATTTATTGATGTAGAATTCTTAATTACTCCAACAGGAGCATCATTTGAGAATATCTAATAATATATAAAAAGGAAAGGGAGAGTCTAACGACTCTCCCCTACCTAAAGTAAAAATTGAGATGACACCCAGTATACTGGTTATTATTACTAGTTTTAATTATTATCTAAATATTAGTTATTAATCTATACTAGTATTTACTGGGTAATGAAAAAATAAGGAATAAATTTGACAAAGTCAAGTCAATTTGAACACAAAACAAAAAATATTTCGAGAAGAGATATATTTATAATAAAGATAATAAAAGAAATTTAATTTAAAGATACAGATATGGCGGATTTATTAATGAAAATGCCCGTTCCTTATGAACCAAAAAGAGTTAACCGATTTATCGTTAGGTTTCCCTCTTCATTAGGTATTAACGAATGGTTTGTTACTTCGGCAGCAAGACCAAGTGCAAAAATCAACTCGACTGAGATTCCATTCCTGAACACTTCAACTTATGTTGCAGGTAGATTCGTATGGAATGAATTAAGAGTCACATTTAAAGACCCAATTGGACCTTCAGCATCACAAGCATTGATGGAATGGTTCAGATTACACGCAGAGTCCGTAACAGGTAGAATGGGTTACGCTGCGGGGTATAAGAAAGACATTGAATTAGAAATGTTGGATCCTACGGGAGTAGTAGTTGAGAAATGGATATTACAAGGAACATTCATTACTGACTTAAACTTCAATGAATTAGATTACAACAATGACGCATTGGCAACTATCACATGTTCTCTGAGAATGGATAGATGTATCCAAGTATATTAATAACATTAATAATATCTGTCTAAACGATAAGAAAGAGGGAAATTTAAACATTTCCCTTTTTTTGTGCAAAAACTTTACTTTTAGTTATTTATTAGTTACATTTTAATAGATTAAGATAATATGGATAATAAAAGTAATGTAGGAATAGACCCAACGATAGCGTACGACGTTGTTGAACTACCAAGTAGAGGTATATATTACACTAGTGGGTTAAAATCAGTAAAAGTGGCGTACCTAACCGCGGCGGACGAAAATATTCTATCTGCAGCGAATTTAGTTGCATCAGGTAAAGTGATAGAAGAACTTTTAAGAAGAAAGGTCCTCACTAAAGATGTTGATGTGTCTGATTTAGTTCTTGAAGATCAACAGGCAATTCTTATATTTTTAAGAAATACTGCATTTGGGTCAGAACTTAAATTGAAATTAAAGGACCCACAGACAAATGAAAGTTTTGACCATTCAGTTGATCTATCGGAGTTAACCTATAAAGAGTTCGACATCCAACCAGACGAGAATGGTGAATATCCACATTACATGGAGAAGTCAAAAATCAATATAACCTTTAAGTTTTTGACTAAAAAAGAAGAAGACGAACTTTCCGAAATTGAGAAGAGTTGGAATGGAATAGGTACAGCACCTATCGTAACTAAAAGATTAGAAAAGTTAATTCAATCGGTAGAAGGGAACAAAGACCCGATGAATACAAGAAACTTTATAGATAGGTTACCAATATTAGATTCACAAAATTTTAGAAAATACTACAATAAAATCAAACCAGGTGTCGATCTAAGACACGAAGTTAACGCCCCGTCAGGAGAAAAAGTCAGGTTTACTATCGACTTTGGGGTGGAGTTTTTTCGCCCTTTCTACGGAATATAGGCAGAATCAGTTTTTAGAACATCTGTTTTTGGTGAAAAGAGGGTTTACACACAGAGATTTACTCGAGATGCCCATTTATTTAAGAAAATACTACGTCGAACGACTTGTAGAAGCCGAGAAAAAGAACGACTAAGTATTTATCAATATGGACCCAAAGGCAGTAGAAAGATTATATGATCAATTCAAAAATGACGAAATTAGTCAAAGAGAGTATGATAGGGCTATTGCACAACTTCAAAAAGATTCTAAAGGGAAAAACAAAGGTGGAGGAACATCAATTGTTGACGGTGGGAAAGATCTATTTAGTCGATTATTAAGAGGTTCACTAGAACAATCGGGAGCACCTGAACAACAAAATGATTTAGGTTCAGTATTAAGTGCATACAACCAAGTAAAGAGTGATCCAAACAATCAAGATAATTCAATTATAACAAACTTAGCGAAGACTATTGGTGCGGTTGCAACTAATAGTATGGAAGAATACGCAAAACAATCAAGTTTTCTACTTGGAGAGTTAAATGCGGGTGTTGGTTTAACAGGACAATTATCGAAAGACTTTAGAGACTCAATACGAGAGGGACAACCTGATTTAGAAAGGTTAGGTCTTACATTCAAAGAAATTAGTGATGCTGCGGGAGAACTTGTAGAAAGTACAGGGAGATTTGCACTCGTAGGGACAGAAATGTTAACACGAGCGGGTGAAATTGCGGTTGCGTATGGAATGAACATGTCAGATGTAACTTCAGCGTATGCAGATTTTGAAAAGGTTGGTATTGGTGCATCGGAAGCACAGGAGTCAATAGCGGACGCGGGTAAGAGATCATTAGAATTGGGTCTCCAATCAAGACAAACAATTGAAGGTATGATAGACAACATATCTAAATTGAATGAATATGGATTTAAGGACGGACAAGATGGTTTGGCGGAAATGGTAAGAACAGCCACAAGATTGAGATTCAGTCTTGAGAGTACATTTACCGTTGCAGATAAAGTATTTGAACCTGAAGGGGCATTAGATTTGGCGGCAAACTTACAAGTATTAGGTGCCGCATTTGGTGATTTTAACGATCCATTAAAACTAATGTATATGGCAACTAACGAGGTAGAAGGGTTACAACAAGCGTTAGCGGGAGTATCACAAAACTTAGCGGTCTACAATCAAGAAACGGGGAATTTTGAGGTTACAGGTACTAACCTAAGGATGGCACGTGATATTGCAAAACAATTTGGTATCGACATTAAAGAAGTAACAAATTCCGCAATTGCGGCACAAGAAAGAGCACAGGCGGCACTCGCATTAGATGGTTTAAATATTAGTGACGACAACAAAGAATTCCTTACTAACCTTTCAAGAATGAAGGATGGTGAGATGCAAATCGAATTATTAACACCTGAATTACAAAAACAGTTTGGTGCGTCTACCGTGAAATTATCCGAATTAAACAACGTACAAGCGGCAAGACTTAAAGAATATCAAGACGAGTTTACGGAAATGTCTGAATCAGATATTGTTAGACAACAAGCAACGACAGTTGAAAACATATCGAGGGATTTAAGATATATGATATCACTTGCGAGACTACAGGTAGCGGACGTATCTGATACGGTATTAAAAGAATTCGTTGGGATGGACTTTAAAGACGTGGGTTCGTTCCTGAGTGGTAAAAGTGATGATGCCACAGACTATGTTGCAGAGGGAATAAAAGGTGCGGGTAAATTTATGATTGACGAAATTAAAAATGCAGTAGGTAATCAAAATACCAACATCACACAAACAAGTACAAATAGTAATGTTACAGGAAATGTTACCGTAACTCACAGTGCTTCAAACAATGCAGTAAACAAATTGTCCAAAGATTTTGACAAAGTACTGAATATGGATGATAGGGATTTACTAAAGACCACATACAGACGGTAGTTTTAATTACTAATTAGTATATATTTTCGTTTTAAATCTATTTATCTTATAAACAAAGTTATATGCCAACTAATTTAGATTTTGATTCTACTTCTCAGTTTAGAGATAGTATATTGGCGAGGACATTACAACAACCAAATGGTCCTCAAACATTTACTAATTCCTCTTATTCTGTAGAAACACTTAGTGATCTTGCAAACACAGATCCTGGTGAGGTAGACACTAATCTAACAACATACCTACAAACACCTTCAACAAGAAATACATTTACTACAAACGTATTCGATGAGGTAAATCAATTAAGAGACATACCAAGACTAACCAACGACGGATTATATCCCTATTTTAATAATTCCGATTATAGTTTGGTTGGTATCATGGCAACAAACAATTATGATAATGAGTCGAGACTTATGCAATTCGCAGCTCGAAACATTAGAGAGAACTCCCAAGGTCCTGTTTTGGCAAGAATTACACAAAATTTGGTTGCTGCAACATATGGGAGAGTTAGATTAATAGATGCGTTAGAAGGTAATTTAGCGACAGCAATAAACCTTGTAACAGGAAGGGAAGATCTCATAGAAAAGAATAACAAGATTACCGTTGCCAAAACTTTGGCGGGTAAGGCAATAGATTTTATACAAACGGTTGCGGGTATTGAATTTCCTTTTAGTGAGATACCAGGTGATTATTTAACCAATCCAAGAAATCCAATAAATAATAGACCCGAAGCACAAACAGGTTTAGGTGCAATTATTCAGGACGTGACGGGAGTGTTAGGTTCTCTAATTGGTATACAAAGAAGACCAAAATTAAGTAGAAAACCATCTGATCTTATGATTGAATATATGGGTGGTGGACAAAAGGCGGTTTTATTTGACAATTTAAGATATTCAACGTACGCACCAAACTACACTAAAACGGCAAGATCACAACAATCATCTAAACTATTCAATTTCGTAAATAAGATTGGTGATGCGATTAATGATGTTTTAGGAACAGGTGCACCAAAAGGGTTAGCATATATTGGAGATGATAGAGGGGAAGATGTAAAATATGCAATGAGTGACTTCAACGACAATGTTGTTAGAAGTAGTTATTATTTATCACTTATGTTTGATCCACAACAGGCAGAACTCTTCAGAATTAAAAGAAGTGTAGTCGAAGGTGGACCTATAGGTGGTAATTTAACATGGTATAGTCCTAACTCACAGAATAAGTTAGGTGAAAATAACGAAGAATATAATACCGAAAGATCACAACTCGAACAAAGTTTATCCACTTCATATGGTTTCAGATCAGATTCAATATTAGGTAAAACTCAAGAATTACTAAACAGTATGCCGTCTGACGGTGGTGCTGCAAGATCACATGTTGCAAACGCAATAGACCAAACAAGTAGAGTTTTCAGAGAAGGTGATAAAATGATTTCAAGAGGTTCGGCGATAAAATATGTTGACCAATTCGGGGGTGAAACGGGTGTTGAATACTGTAGAGTGTGGACAAAAGATAATCCATACATGAACATGTCAGACACAATGAAGAGAACTGGAAATGTAAGAAAGTTTGACGATAGTGTAATGACAACACCATGGAATCTTAATTATGGTCCAATGTCAAATGGTCAGGGGAGTTTTGAAGGGTCATCTAATATGGTTAAGGGTGGTGATGGTTACTACGCTAAAAAATATATGTTCTCCATCGAAAACTTGGCTTGGAAAACTTCGAGTCTACCAGGTTTCACTTATACGGACCTACCTTTTTGTGAAAGAGGTAATAATGGAGGTAGAGTTATGTGGTTTCCACCATATGATTTAAAAATGTCTGAACAAAACAATGCAAAATGGGAAAGTAATAATTTCTTAGGACGACCTGAACCAATATACACCTATCAAAATACTGAAAGATCGGGACAAGTTTCCTTTAAAGTTATTGTTGATCACCCAAGTATACTTAATTTAATGGTAAGTAAAGTATTCAAAGACATGTCGGACGAAGAATCTGACAATTATATAAATGCGTTCTTTGCGGGGTGTGAGGAGATTGATTTCTATTCACTTATAAGAACATACACTACACTCACAAACGATGACGTACAAAGTATAAAAGATTATTTAGAAGCGGGAACAGACAAAGAAACAATTAAAAAATTAAAAGTTGATACTGAAGATGCTGAGGACATAGAACCAATTGATCAAGAACCCATAGCACAAGATCCTGAAGAACAAGAAATAACATTATTCTTCCCAAATGACATCCCAAGAATTGAGGGTTCACAATTAAAAGGTAAACCATATAATCAAGTCTACTCACAATATAATACATTGTATGGTGGAGGTACAGGTCAATACATGACTGACTTAGAAACGGGTTTAACCTTATTAGGTCAAGGATCACCTACTGCAGCGAAAAAGAATGATAAGAAAGTAATTTATGGAAACGAAGAAATTGTAATCGACCAATCAAAGATTCAGTTGGTCAAGGACAAAATGACAACCGCATTTTCTAAATTAGACCAAAACTATAGTGCATACTCAGACAAGATTAGTGAGTTAAAGACACGAATTGAAAATGGTGAGATAAAAGAAATAAAGTTGAGTGCAACAAGTAGTACTTCATCAATCGCAGGAGATGATTACAATGTAAAATTATCACTCAGAAGATCTCACAGTATAATCAGAGATATAGTTAAAGGTATATCTAAAAATTCTAAAGAAATAACTTGGACATCACAAGTTCCTGCCGATGGTGTTGCCGAGGTCGATGTAAGTAATGAATATACGTTCAAAGAATTAGGTTTTGATGTGGAAGGAAAGATTAGTTATTTATTTACAAGTGTAGGAGAAAATGAACAAGTAAACGCCAATGAGTTTGGTGGGGGAGACACTAATGTAGATTGTCATAGCGACGAAATACGATCAAATACTCGACTTAAGAAAACTGCCCCCGTAACATTCTACTGTAGACAGTCAACAGTTAAATTCGAAGTACAACCTATTGATGTTGTACCTGATCCTATTGATCCTGACCAACAACCGAAATTTGTAGTAACATCTGAGGATGTTGAAGTTCCAGGTGTAAAGAAACCACCAATAAATGAAATGAAGAAAATAATAATGAAGACATTGTCTGAGTGTTATTACTTCAAAATGTTAGAGGAAGATTCTCCTGTAACGTTTAAAAGTTTAAAAGATAAATTAAAATACTTCCACCCCGCATTTCATTCTATGACACCTGAAGGGTTGAATGCTAGACTTAATTTCTTATTACAATGTGTGAGACCTGGTGATACAATACCAATTAAAGGTCTTAACTCTGACCTTGATCTTAGGGCAAGGAATACAAGTTTTGGTCCACCACCTATCTGTGTTATTAGAATAGGGGATTTTTACCATTCTAAGGTAGTAATAAGAGATGTTAATATAACTTATGACGATTCCACTTGGGATTTAAACCCTGAGGGTATTGGGGTACAACCAATGTTGGCAAATGTAACATTACAAGTAAACTTTATTGGAGGACAGGGACTGTCAAAACCAGTAGAAAGACTACAAAACGCATTATCTTCTAATTTCTTTGCAAATACTGAAATGTATGATCCAAGGTCGGTGTCAACATCAAATATTGACGGTAAATCCACCGAAGAATTTACAAAAGACTTTTTAGAGGAACTACAGAGTATTGGTGCAACAACAGGTAATGCACCATCTGCAGAAGACATAGAACCTTCCGATACTGTGGTTGCAGGAACATATATTGGGGTTAATTCAGGAACAAACATTACATACACTGATATTGTGACTGATGTTTTTAGTAAAACGGATGAGTATTTCCAAAAATACGTCACATCATATGATAATGTTTTAGTATCATACGGACCACAAGTACATTCACTTCTATTCTCCCCCAACTATAGAACAATTAACACTTATATAGTAAACAGTTCAAACGTTGGTACAAGGACAATAAATTTATTCGGTGAGTACGATAGGGTAAAAAGTCTTGACTCTTATGTTACACAACTTAAAGTGAAGATGGTTTCGGCGATAGAAACTTCAGATGTTACAACTATGTTATCCTTCGATAGATTTTTATCAGAAGATAAAATAGTAAAATCAAATGACATACTGAGACCAAAATTAAGAGAATTAGTAGAAGATAAATTAGATAGTATTTTCAGTAATAATGCATTAAAGGAGTTGACAGAATCACGTAACAATCTAACACCAATTTTAGATAAATTAAATTACATGACAAAATATTATAGTGATGGTAAATTCCCTAAAGACAATACACCCACACCAAAACAAGCAGAACTTGTTGGATTCACCTTTACGTCACTATATGAAGAATACGACCACTGTATTGATTATTTCGATAAAAACAGTGACAGATTTGTATCAAAATTAGACGACACAATTAATTTTAACTCTTTGAATGTAGATATCACTGTATTAAGTGAAATTTTATCTGTATTATTAATAGAGAAAAAACAAGAAATAATTGATATCTATAAAAACGACGGTATACTGTATCCACAAAATATTTTGAATAAAATAGAAAGAAAAGTTAAAAGATTCTTTGATGAAACAAAAGAAGAAAAAGTTAGAACTTCAAGATTCAAAGGAAGAAAAAGTGATGACCCATTAACTTACGAAATACAGTCTGAACAGGACATAACAGACCCAACACAAATTGAGGACTTAGAAAAAGTTCACAGTAAGAGAGTCGGTCTCGGTTCAACCTTAAATGATTATAAACCGTAATGAGAGAGTATTTTAATAGGTATGAGTTTTTTGAGGATAATGGTGATTTTAAAATAGTACCAGGTATCGAGATTCCAATAAGGTCAACTGACAAGTATGTACAATACAAAAAAGGTAAAGATAGATTGGATAAATTATCTCAAGAATATTATAACACACCCGTATTCGGTTGGTTGATTTTACAATCAAACCCAACTGCGGGTAGTATTGAATTCGAGGTACCAAATAACTTTACACTTAGAATACCATTTCCTTTGGTTAATACTCTTCAAGAATATAAAAGGGCGGTAGAATTGTACAACTTGTATTATGGCGAACAGTGATTTATCAAAAAGTGAAGACATACTTGTTAAGGTTGATCAAAACAATTTAATTTTTATTGACCCTAACAGTGTACAAGTAGATGGTGAGGTACAACCAAGAGCTACCAATGCAGAAAATTTAGTATCATACGTAAATTTAGAAGCAGATCTAATACCAAGAACAATACTGAATAGTGCGAACAGAGGTGGTGGTTCACTAACCTCCATTGCCAAAGGAACGTTAAATTTACTTTCTAACAATGATGGAGAATATTTAGATACAGGTTGGACAGAATTATATACTAATCGACCTAAAACCACTATAAATCCTGACACAGGAGAGTTAGTCGGAGAGAAAAACTTTGATTCAAGTGGACAATCCTTTGGTATGAGTAGTGTCTCAATAGAAGTAAAGGGAACTAACTTTATTCCTTCGGTATCAATAGAATTTCTTGATGTTAGGGGAAAAACTCTATTTGAATCACCACAAAATTCACCATACAAGGCATTCTTTCACCAACCATGGCCGATATTTTATCTTACAGTAAAAGGTTATTATGGTAAGGCAATCAGGTATAGACTACACCTTACATCATTTAATACCGCGTACGATGATGCGACAGGAAACTTTGTGGTTAGTACAAAATTTGTTGGGTCCACATATGCTTACTTAAACGATATCCCCTTGACGGGTATATTAAATGCCCCGTACATGTTTGGGGTAGAACGTAGTGAAAAATCAGGTGTCAATGAAAAGACTGGTGAGTACCAAGTAAAACTATCTAAAACTTCTAAAGGTTATTTAACCCTTAAATCTATATATCAAGAATTAAGGAGAAAAAAACTTATTGATTTTCCACCAGATGTTAATCCTACTTTAAGGGAGTTAATTGTAATTGCAAAAAGATTGGATCAACTATTAGAGAATGAGATATTCAGTGAAGTGGTTGACATGAGAGTTTTTGCGGCAATAAAAGAATTTGAAGAAAACATAAACAAATTATATCAATCCGTTAAGAGTTGGAAGGGTAGATACTTAGCGGGAGATTTCTTCCTTAATGATGAAACAAATGATCAAAATGAGGTCGAATCAATAAAATACTTTCAACTAATTAAAACCGAAGATAATAAATTAGAAAATGTAACGGGAACTAAAAGTGGTACCCTTGAACAAATTATCAAATCGGGGTTAGAGAAGATTAAAAAAGGACAGTCCTTCACAAAAGAAATGTTGAGGAAAGACGTAAACTTTAATAGAAGTAGAATTTCAGTAAACACCACCAACCCAATACAAGACATAAAAAATTATGTCGAACAAAGAAGTGGTAAATATGGAATTTCAATAAATAAACTTCTAACTGATATACTCGATATTAACAAATCTTTCTTGGAAGAAAAAAAGAAATTCCAAGACAAGGTAGAAGAAGAGATGAACAAAATAATATCTGATCCATCAAAAGGGATCGGATTTAAACCAACCATCAGAAATATATTTGCGGTAATCCTTGCAAATGCGGATGTTTATATAAGATTAATGAGGGATGTTCATTTCCAAGCATATAACAATAGAGAAGAGAGAAAGAAAAGATTAAAAGGTTTTAGTGATGAAACACCAAACGACGACGCAATATATCCATGGCCTGAAGTAAAAAAAGAAACAGACGGTAACGCTAAGGTATTGGCATATCCAGGGGATAGTGAGTTAGTGGGTAAACTTGGTAGTGATGACTTTTCTTTATGGCCCGAGGTTGGGTTTGTTGAGGAGTACATAAGGACTTCAATGAAGATAAACGACACTTTAGCGGAAAAAGAAAAAACGTTCGATTCGGTCTCATTCACATTTGCAGATACAAACGCCGATGAAAAACTAACAAGTAAGATTGGTACCACAAATACAATTTTTGATATTCCACCATACAGTGATAAAAATCTACCCGCTGTATTATACGAAATATTTGAAAGATCACAAATGGTAACATTATATGACACTTTTGATACTAAAACAATTAATGAATTAGCATCGATTGAGTTCAATAACCTACAGAATTCCATAGAAGAGGATTTCTTTATTGTGGACATATTAAAAGAAAGAGTAAACACCAATCAAATATTAATTGATTATCTGCAGGGGTTTTCACCATTTGAAAGATATCCATACTACAAAGACAGTATACCAACAACACCATACATTTTAGATATTGATTCTGTCTCCTTCAAAATTGAAAGTAATATAGGTAGTACAAAAAAAACACAACAAAGTGGTCTATATCCAAAATTAGAGTCGAACCTAAAAAACTATAGAAGTGAGGAATACAGAACTAAAATATATCCCTTTTCTTCTGACACATACCTTGGTTATGTGAACAAACAAAGTCTAACGGTTAATGATCTATCTATGGATGATTACTTAAGTATTGACACAACTAATGGTTTTGTGGTAACACCAATGGACCCAACTAATTGGGTAGTTACAGAACATAAAGAAAATATTTTCTCAAGAAAATTCGATATAGACGGTACGAATAAGTTAAATATACTTAACACACCGTACTTCCATAAGATGTTGAATGAGGACTTCCTTAATTCAAATACAAAGGGTAAATATAAAGGATCATCATATCTTTTATTAAACTCTTTACCGTTTCATGATTTACATGACGAATTAAATACTGGTGGGGTTACTATGTCGAACTTATTTAGGGAAGTTGGTGCGACTCACTTTATACCATATCATTTAATGTTGAAATGGGGGTCAATGTACCACAGATATAAGACATTCATATTAGAAGGTACGGACATTATAAGTGGTATGGAATCACCGATTAACAGTTCAGACTATTACGACGGTGGTCAAGGTTTAACATACTCAGGAACAACAACGGGCACACCATACGTGGGAATACATCCAAAGTATGAACAATATTTTCACCAAATAGTAAATGACTACACACACTTTGATGGAACACCGTCAAGTTACGAATCTGCAATTACAAATTTAGTTCTATATAGAAAACATTTTGATTTGGGACAATTAAAATACTATACGTCTTTTGTGGATAATAGTAGATTTACATTCAGTGATAAAAGATACACATTACTACCATCTCACGGTGGACTTACGGTAAGAAATAGTTACTTAACATATAATGATTCTGAACAGTTTAATTTCAGGTCTGTATGGGAGTCTGATACTGATGAATTTGTAGTAACAGGAAAAACAAGACCCACATATAATGATTACTTTGAAGAGATGGGATCTAATAACAAAAAAGTTATAGACCTCATTGGAACCTTTAGTCCAAAAATATTAGAAGAGTTCGAAGACCTGTTTCTTAACTTTTCAAGTCAAAAGGTATCGTCATATGAGGACTACAAACAATATCCAAATATTAAATACGATAACTTCCAAGACCTACTAAAAGATTTGGTTAGTGTCGACAAAAAAGATACCGATGATTTATCATACGATAAGATTAGTTCTTTAGTATCGAAACTACAGACAAGACAAATAGATAAATTTAAACAAGTGACAGAGGATGTCCTTTCAACAAAAAATTTACTGAAGGTCACAATATCTAATCCGAAAGAACTTAATCTTAGTGTCCTAAGAGGTTATTATGGTGATACCGACACATTTAATTATGGGTCATACAATTCATCTCAGTTGGTGGATAATCAAAAGTACATCGAATTATATGTTGGTGAGACTCTTGATTTTAATAATTACTATGGAGAGTTTTTTGCCATAAGTGATATTGAAGTTTCAGAATCGAACGTACTAAAGTTTAGATCATTAATACAGATTTATGCAGGTTACAGGAAATCAGGAGGAACAAACACTAAATCAGATTTCGGTGATTACATTGCACAAAACATTGTTGGTCCAAGTCAGTCAAGACAAAGACAATTTATGACTGTGATGATTAGAAGGTTCCCTTCACTTAAAAGAATTAAAGATCAAAATAACAATCTAAAAACTTTAGGTGGATTCAATGATGACCCATTAAAACTTGAAACGTATAATAATTTTAAACTTTTTAATGATAGATGGACCTCAGGTAACTCAATAGGACAAAGACTATTATTGGAGGAGTTTTTATTTTTAGACAAAGCGAATAGAGATATTGGTGATACGTTTTTCATGGACCTTAAAAGATTAATTGGTTTGGGAGATACAAAAAATCAATCTCTCGAGTTATACGGGGTTATATCCTTATTATTGGCAAGAACTAATGTTGATTTAAGAGCACTTCCCGCGTATGTAAACTTTTATGGAAACGATTCATCAAGTGCGAAGATTAAACCCTCTAACACGATTGCAAACACTATGTTCGGTAAATTTTTGGATGTAGATTTAGAATATTCAACACCAAAAATGTTATTACAGTATGTTGGACAAACATCTAAACACTTAAACTTAAGTACAATAGATAAAGAGTACAAATTCCTAAATGATGGGTTTAATATGGAGGATACAACCTCTAACCCACTTTTGATAACTAATCCGAGATATTTCGAAAGTGAAAATCTCTCTAAATCAAATAAGGTTGTTGCCTTTGAGGTTAGTTTTGGAGATCAAAATCAGGGTATTTTTAAAGGGATAAGTTTAGACCAAAGTCAATTTAGGAATACATTTGAGAGTAATCTTGCAATTGAAAGGTTAGCGAGGTCTGAAGCGGGATCGGGTGCGTCACAAGTAGATATTGGATTATTTGATATATATCGTGCGAGATCATACGAGTGTACAGTTCAATCTATGGGTAACGTTATGATACAACCTACCATGTATTTCCAACTTAAAAACGTACCACTATTCGAGGGAGCATATTGGATCATTGAAGTGACACATAATATTACCAATAATACAGTTTCAACATCCTTTAAAGGTGTAAGAATACCTAAAGATTCACTACCTGACCCTAAAGAATCATTTACTGCGATGTATCGTGTATTATTTGATAAGATAATGAACGCCGCCACAGCAAGAGGTAGTGTGGCACTAACGACCACGACAGAAGAAATTGTAAGGGGTGGGTTTGTTACTGATAGAGGACCTGAAGATTATAGAATACCTGGCGAAGAATTAATAGACGAATCAGGTGTTACTAACCTCGGAGTACCATACAACGGATTTAATAATGTTTTAGGGGTACAGAAGGTAAAATACAAAGGAAATATTTGGTATCGTTCAAGAGTTATTCAAATGGGACAGGAAGCCCCGTTATCAGACGATATTGTTATGTCACTACCAACAAAACTAAGTGAATCGGTTACGGTTAAACCAAATCAATTAAAGTGGGGAGAAATTAAAAACAGTAATAAGTATTTCTTTTCTGTACCATTAGATTTCAGTGTTGCAAAAACCACCGACTACTTGATGCTTAATTCAACAACACAATTCCTAAATCCACTTAAGAATTTAGCGAAGACAGTAAATGCGGACTCACAATTAAACAGTGATAATGGTGCAAGATATGTTAATGGACCAATAGATTCGGGAGAAAGAGTAATTCAGAGTATTGAAAGTGGTAACTCAGAATACTTCGGTTTAACCTTGTCTAAAAACCTTATGAAAGACTTAAAATTAGTCAATGGAGATGTTGTCTACTTTACAATTGAGTAATTTCATGGATAATTACTAATTTGGTGATATTTATATTAAAAAGAACAATTATGGATAATTTAAAAATAGGTTCAACACTTGATAACTTCTTAGGAAAAAAGTCAGTAAAAAATTTAAATGAGGACGGAACTGAACAAGAAGTTTGTGACATGAATACTGGTGAATGTTACGTAATCCGTTCTAAAGATGGTATCGTTGAGAGAATTAACAAACGATACATAACCGAAGATGGAAGACAATTATTAAGCGACTAAGATGGGTTTAGAAAATAAATTACACGAGGAGTTACTCAGATATAAGAGTATCAACAATTACCAAAAATCATTAATCTCTGAACAAGAGGAGATACCTGCAGACGAATTACCAACAGGTGACGCACCTGAAGGTGATGCACCAATTGAAGATATTCCAGCAGAACCTGAGGGGGACGTGGCAATCGAAGGTGGTGAAGAACCAATGGTAGATTCACCTGACGCGGATGTCGAAGAGATGGATATTACTGATTTAGTTAATATGACACAAAACATTAAAAACGATTTAGATTCGTCTAAATCAGATAATGAACAGGTTATATCTAAAATGGGTGATTTATTTACAAAACTTGATGACTTAGAAGGTAAACTTTCACAAATGGATAATGTTATCGCAAAGATCGACGGACTCGAAAGTAAAGTCGAGGATATGAAAGAACCTACACCACAAGAAAAATTAGAGATGAGATCATTAGATTCATACCCTTTTAATCAAAATCCATCAGAATTCTTCAAAGAAAAACAATTAGACATGAAGAACAGTGGAAAAAATGAATACGTAATCTCAAAGGCAGAGATCAATGATTATAATCAAAAAGAGATGAGAGACTCTTTTATAGAAAGTGATGAGGATGACAACATTAAATTCTAATATTAAATTCTTTCTCGAACTACAATCACAATTAAAAGTTTTACACTGGCAGACTAAGAGTCATGCAAAACACTTATCATTTGGTGAGACATATCACAAGTTAGATGAATTAATTGATCTATTTGTGGAAGTTTCTATGGGCAAGTACGGAAGATTTAAATTAGAAAATGACGACCGAGTGTTAAATATTAATAACCTATCAGATATTGATCTTGTCGCAATGATCAAAGTTGCTTGTGACGTAATATGTGATATTGAGATAGACAAAAAAGATACTGACCTTTTAAGTCTTAGAGATGATATACTCACACAAGTCAGTAAACTATCTTATTTACTTACTTTAAGGTAATTTTCCAGATAAACATCAAAATTTTATTGTTCAAGGGGGTTGACTTTTGAAACTTTTTTGTGTACCATTTTAATATAATTTAAATAACACAAAAAATAATAATTATGACAAATTCAATTGATGCGATTCTTTCTCAATATGAGAAAAATACGCAAAGAGCCACAAGTGGCAACTCGATGTCGAATGAAGACCGACTAAAAAAGTACTTCACAACTATTTTACCTAAAGGAACGCCAGGTGGGCAAAAGAGAATTAGAATTCTCCCTGCTGCAGATGGAATGAGTCCTTTTAAAGAAGTTTCATTCCACGAAATCCAAGTAGATGGGAGATGGATGAAATTATACGATCCGTCTCAAGATGGTGATCCATCACCACTTAATGAGGTTCAAAAGGCACTATTAGCAACAGGAACCGAATCGGATAAAATCAACGCGAGAAATTACAGAGCGAGAAAATTCTATATTGTTAAAGTTATCGACCGAGACAAAGAAGAAGATGGACCTAAATTTTGGAGATTCAAACACAACTACAAAGGTGAAGGACCTCTCGACAAAATTATCCCTATTATTAAAAGTAAGGGTAATATTACTGATTTGGTAGAAGGAAGAGATTTAATTTTATCTCTAACATTAACTAAAGCACCAAACGGTAGAGAATACACAAGTATTAATTCAATTATTCAAGAAGACATATCACCACTTCATAATGATTCAGAAGTTTCAAATGAATGGGCGAATCATCCTGATACGTGGAGAGATGTGTATTCCGTAAAACCACATGAATATTTAGAAATGGTTGCAATGGGTGAAGTTCCACAATGGGACAGAGACGCAAAGAAATATGTTTCTAAGGCAGAAGGAGAAAGTGATTTTGGAGGAACGACAGTAACTGCACCTGTTGAAAAAACAGTTGTTACTGAAGATCCACAAAGTAAACAAGAAACATCTGACGAACTACCATTTTAAAAGTAGACCTTGGGTCCCCCACCTCACAGTATTGGTGGAGCTGCATCCGACATGTTTGACCCTATTGTCGGCCCTATGAGGAACGGGGGACCCTTTTTTAAAAATATAATATGGCAATAAAGAAAAAAGATTTTAAAAGTATTAAGTCAAAGTTTTCGAAACAGGCAAAGTTTAAGTCTGATAAATTTCTTGACTTAGGAGACTCTTTCTTAGACGCGACAGGTTTACCAGGTCCCGCTATGGGACATATCAACATGTTTTTAGGACATTCAGATACAGGAAAAACCACTGCACTTGTTAAAACTGCGGTCGATGCACAAAAGAAAGGAATTTTACCTGTCTTCGTAATCACTGAACAAAAATGGGATTTCCCTCACGCAAAGTTGATGGGTCTCGAAATTGAAGAAGTGGTTGATGAGACTACAGGTGAAATAGAATATGACGGATTTTTTCTGTTTAACAACCAATTCCAATATATTGAACAAATCACTGATTACATAAATGAATTAATTGATGCACAACAAAAAGGTGAGATCGAATACGATCTACTTTTTCTATGGGATTCGGTTGGTTCAGTACCATGTAAAATGACCTTTGATGGTAAAGGTGGTAAACAACATAACGCATCAACGTTAGCCGATAAAATTGGAATGGGTTTAAATCAGAGAATATCTGGTTCAAGACGAGTTGAATCTAAGTATACAAATACTTTGGTCATAGTTAACCAACCATGGGTAGAATTACCTGATAATCCATTTAGTCAACCTAAAATAAAGGCAAAGGGTGGAGAATCAATTTGGTTGAATTCAACTTTAGTATTCAGATTCGGAAATCAAAAAAACGCAGGAACTAATCCTATCTCAGCAGTCAAAGACAAGAGAAAAGTTAAGTTCGCTACGAGAACTAAGATTTCGATTATGAAAAACCACGTAAACGGTTTAGGTTATGAAGATGGTAGAATCATTATAACAGCACACGGTTTTTTGAGTGGTAAAGATTCTGCAGAAGAAAAGAAGTCTTTAGAGGCATACAAATCGGAACATGCAGAATATTGGAAGAGACAGTTAGGTATAGACGGAGACTTTGATATCAAAGAAGATGTTTAACCAACTTTTGTTTAACCTTTAAAAGGTATAAATGTCAGTTTTATTAGTAGACGGAGATAATTTACTTACAATCGGATTTTATGGAGTTAAAAACTACTTCTATAAAGGAGAACACATTGGGGGTATATATCATTTTTTAAATACTCTTAGGAGATCTTTCGAAAATTATCGTTTAGATAAGATTGTTGTCTTTTGGGATGGTGAAGATGGTTCACAATCTCGTAGAAAAATTTACCACAAGTACAAGGAGAACAGAAGATCAAGAATACGTTCGGACAAAGAAAAAGAATCATATACAAAACAAAGACGAAGAGTAAAACAATACTTAGAAGAATTGTATGTGAGACAAGGAGAGTTCGAATTCTGTGAAACTGATGACAGTATCGCATACTATTCTCAAAACACAAAAGAAAACTGTATTGTCTATTCTTCAGATGGAGACTTAGCTCAGTTAGTTTCAAAAAACGTGAGGGTCTACAACCCCTCTCACAGAAGACTTTACGAAGAAAATGATATAATCCCTTACGAGAAGGAAGATATCCACATAAAGAACGTTAAAATCGTTAAAATCATGTGTGGTGATCGGTCTGATAATATCGCGGGGATTAGAAACATGGGAATCAAAAAGTTTTTAGGAATTTTTCCCGAAGTAAAAGAGAGACCAATCACTGTTCAACATGTGATTGATAAATCAAATTCATTATTCGAGGAAGATAAAAATAACACCACAGTAAATAATCTTCTAACAGGAGTCACAAAGTACGGAGTTTTCGGTGAAGAATTTTTCACTTTAAATGAAAGTATAGTAAGTTTAGACGAACCGTTTCTAACGGATGAAGCGAGACAAACTATTGTTGACTTGATACATGAAGATTTGGATCCTGAGGGAAGATCCTATAAAAACACAATGAAGATGATGATGGAAGATGGTATTTTTACAGTCCTTCCTAAATCAGACGATGCGTGGATAAAATTCCTCAACCCTTTCCTACGACTTACTCGTAAGGAAAAAAATAAACGTGTTATAAAAATAAAAAAGAAATGAGTAGTAACGACACAACTAAATTAGAATTTTTGTTAACCCTGAGTGGTAACATAATTTGCCAAAGATTCTTTAATGTAAGGAATTATAATCCAAGAGTTAAAAGATCTCTCGATTTACATTACGAAGTGAAAAATATTTGTGAAGAAATTCAAGAAGATTTGAAACAAAAAACATTGGAATTTCTACACGAAAATCCAAATTATTTTCCCGTTTCGGGGGTTAATAATGACGAAGGTCAAGAGGTAAAAGAGAACTTCCAATTGGAGATAAAGCAAAATGACGAAGTATTTATCTCAAGGATATTCCCTGCATATATCTACCACCCAAAAGTTAGGTACTCTGTAGACATTCGTCCCAAACTTAGAAGATTCTTAGGAGATCTTAGCGAGACCCTATCTTCAACAAAATTAATGACAAAATATATGAATTACGAATTATCTAAATAAAGAAGCAATATGAGTGAGATTACTGACAGAACATTTGAAAACTTAGGCAACGGTTTCCAACAAACATTAATTAAATCAATAATAGAAGACGCAAAATATGGCGAACAAATTATTGATGTACTTGACCCAAAATACTTCGAGAACAATTCCTTTAGATATATAATTCAAAACATTAGAGAACTTAATGATTCTTATAGAAGAATACCAAACTACGCGACTTTAAAACAGAAAATTATGGATGATACCACATCTAATCCGATGAGTGGTAAAATTCATACAGATACTCTTTTTGGTATTGAGGAATTAGACGAAACGACACATGGACCAACATATGTAAAAGACACCGCACTTAACTTTTGTAAACAACAAAATTTAAAAAAAACACTTAAAAAAGTCCATGGTATTATGGACGGTGGTGACTTCCAAGAGTACGATAAGATTACCGAACTAATTAACGTTGCATTACAAGTGGGTGTTACGGACGACGATATCACCGATATCACTGAGAATATACTTGAGTCGTTGGAAAAAGACACAAGGACACCAATTGCAACAGGAATAGATGGTTTAGACAACTTACTTAAAGGTGGGTTAGGTCACGGTGAATTGGGAATGGTGATTGCACCTACAGGAACAGGTAAAACAACAATACTTACAAAGTTCGCAAACACCGCAGTTAATTTAGGTTTTAATGTTGTACACATCTTCTTTGAAGATACAGAATCACAAATTAGAAAAAAACACTATACAATTTGGACAGGAACCGATAGTGATTACCAAAGTGAATCACAAGAAAATAAAATTGAAACTGCAAGATTAGTCGAAGAAAAGGTAACCAAAGAGGGATTTGGTCAAATGAAATTGATCAAAATGATTAGTGACACAACAACAGTTGGTGACATTAGAAGAAAATTAAGAAAAATAGAAAGTTCAGATTTTGCTGTGGACTTGATAGTTATAGATTACATTGAATGTGTAGGATCTGATAAAGGGGTCTTTGGGGAAGAATGGAAAGGAGAGGGTTCAGTTATCAGAGCGGTAGAATCGATATGTTCAGAAATGAATGTTGCGGTTTGGACGGCAACACAAGGTAATAGGAATTCAATTTCTGCAGACGTTGTAAATGTTGATGATATGGGTGGTTCGATTAAGAAGGCACAATCGGCTCACGTTATAATATCTATTGCTAAGAGTTTAGAACAAAAAGAAAATAAAACTGCCAATGTAACCCTTGTTAAATCAAGGATTGGTAGGGATGGTGTAAACTTCCTTAATTGTAAGTTTGATAACCAATACTTGGATATTGATGTCACAGAACAAGAAACATTGTTAGGACACCAAATCCGTAAAGAGGAAAATAGTATGGAGAGAGCAAGAAATCTCTACAAGAAATCTAAAAACCTCGACATATAATTAATATTAATAAATAAATTTAAAATAATGACAGAAAAAATCTTACAAGAGAACCCAGGACGATTTGTCCTGTTTCCAATAACACACAATGATATATGGAAATATTATAAACAACAAGAAGCGAGTTTTTGGACTGCGGAAGAAATTGATTTACAACAAGATGTTGGTGATTGGACTAATAAATTAAACGACGATGAAAGACATTTTGTTAAACACGTATTAGCATTCTTTGCCGCGTCTGATGGTATTGTCAATGAGAATCTTGCTGAAAATTTTATTAATGACGTACAATATACTGAAGCGAAGTTCTTTTATGGTTTTCAAATTGCAATGGAAAACATTCACTCAGAGACATATTCATTACTAATTGATTCTCTAATAAAAGATACCGAAGAACAAGATAGATTATTTAATGCAATTGAAACTATTCCTGCAATTCAAAAGAAAGCGACATGGGCATTAAAATGGATTGAATCAGATTCTTTTGCGGAACGTCTTATTGCATTCGCAGCTGTTGAGGGAATATTCTTTTCGGGTTCATTCTGTTCAATTTTTTGGTTAAAGAAACGTGGTTTAATGCCAGGTTTAACTTTCTCTAACGAACTTATTTCAAGGGATGAAGGTCTTCACTGTGATTTTGCATGTCACCTATATAACGAACATATTGAAAATAAATTACCTGAAGGAAGAATCGAGGAAATCATTCTTTCAGCATTAGAAATCGAGAAGGAATTTATTCTTGAGGCATTACCAGTAAGATTAATTGGTATGAATGCAGATTTGATGGAACAATATTTAGAATTTGTTACTGATAGACTACTAGATTCTTTAAACATTGAAAAGAAATTTAATACTGAGAATCCATTTGATTTTATGCAAAACATTGCACTTCAAGGAAAGACTAATTTCTTTGAAAAGAGAGTTGCTGAATATCAAAAGGCAGGGGTTAATAACGATACCGAAGAAGATTTAAACTCTGCGTTCGGGGATATGGATTTTTAATATAACAAAAGATGAAGGTAAAAAAGAGAGACGGTTCATTAGAAGAAATGAGATATGATAAGATCACAAGAAGAATATCTGCCTTGTGTTCTGACTTAAATTTGGAGTATGTCGATCCAACTTATATAACCCTGAAAGTAACTCAAGGTATATACGATGAAATAACAACGACTGAATTAGACCAATTGACTGCGGAGACCGCAGCGTCAATGACAACTACACATCCCGATTATGCAAAATTAGCGGGTAGGGTAGCGGTAACTAATTTACATAAAACAACACCAAAAAAGTTTTCTTTGGCAATCAAAGAACTCTACTCTTTTGTTGAACCAAGAACAGGTAAAGAATCGTCTTTGATTTCTGACGAACTTTATGAATTTGTTAAAAAAAACAAATCTGTTATTGACGGAGCTATCGTACAGGAAAGGGATTTCGATTTCGATTATTTTGGTTTCAAAACGTTAGAAAGATCTTACCTTTTGAAAATTAGTGACAGAATTGTTGAAAGACCTCAGTATTTGTACATGAGAGTTGCATTAGGTATTTGTAATGGTGATATTGAAATGGGTCTTAGAATCTATGATGATTTATCACAACACTTTTATACTCATGCAACACCAACATTATTTAATGCGGGGACAAGGAGACCACAAATGTCTTCATGTTTCTTAATTGGAAACAAAGGTGATGACATTAACGGGTTGTTTGACACTATCAAAGATGTGGCAAATATTTCTAAGTGGGCAGGTGGTATTGGATTACATGTTCATAACGTACGATCTAAAGGATCATATATTAAAGGGACAGGTGGTGAGTCAGATGGACTACTACCTATGATGAAAACATATAACGAAGTTGCACGATGGATTAATCAAGGAGGTAAAAGAAAAGGTTCTTTTGCAATTTACCTTGAACCATGGCATGCCGATATATTTGAATTCATTGACTTGAGAAAAAATCATGGAAAAGAGGAGATGAGAGCAAGAGATTTATTCTTGGCTATGTGGACACCTGATTTATTTATGAAACGTGTTGAGGAGGATGGAGAGTGGACACTATTTTCACCTGATGAGGCACCAGGTCTATCAGACGTTTATGATTCTTCTAACTCTAAAGATTTTACTGAACTTTATACAAAATATGAAGAAGAAGGTAAAGGTAGAAGGGTTGTTAAGGCGAGAAAACTTATGGACGCGATTTTAACCGCACAAATAGAAACAGGTACCCCTTATATGTTGTACAAGGACGCGGCAAATGATAAATCTAACCAAAAAAACTTAGGTACTATTAAATCGTCTAATTTATGTACTGAGATTATAGAGTATAGTTCACCAACAGAACAAGCGGTTTGTAACTTGGCGTCTATTGCACTTCCTAAGTATATTGTTGATGGTGAATTTAATCATAAATTACTGTATGAGTATGTTTATCAAGTTGTAAGAAATTTGAACAACGTAATTGATTTAAACTTTTATCCAACAGAAGAAACAAAGAGATCTAACTTTAAACATAGACCAATTGGTTTAGGTATTCAAGGTTTGGCGGATGTGTTCTGTTTGTTAAAATTACCGTTTGAATCTGAGGTGGCGGATGAATTACAAACAAATATTTTTGAAACGATTTATTTTGCGGCTTTGACCTCAAGTAAAGATCTTTCAAAAGAAGTGGGTCCATATGAATCTATTTCGGGTTCTCCAATAGAAAAAGGAGTCTTTCAATACCAAATGTGGGGATTAAAAGATAAAGATCTATCGGGTAGTTGGAATTGGAGATCATTAAGAAAGGAAGTTGTTAAATATGGTGTAAGAAATTCACTTTTATTGGCACCAATGCCGACCGCATCTACAGCACAAATATTAGGTAATAATGAGGCGTTCGAACCATTTACCTCAAATCTATATTCAAGAAGAACATTAGGTGGTGAGTTTATTGTGATTAATAAACACCTCGTCCAAAGTTTGATGGATAATGATTTATGGAACGATGAAATTAAGAATAAACTTATAATGGAGAATGGGTCAGTACAGAATATTCCTGAAATCCCTGTTGATGTGAAGGAAATCTATAAGACTGTTTGGGAAATGTCTCAAAAAAGACTTTTACAGATGGCAGCAAAGAGATCGGTATTTATTGACCAATCCCAATCACTCAATTTATTTATAAGTAACGCAACCAAAGCAAAGTTATTGGCGGCACACTTATATGGATGGAAGTTAGGTTTGAAGACAGGTATGTATTATTTAAGAACTCGTTCAGCGGTAGACCCACTAAAAGGTTTAGGTATTAGTACTCAAAGATCAAAACCTACACCTGAAAGTAAGGATCAACCGACGGAGAAAACTGATAATCCCGTACCAACATCAAATTCAATCATTAGCGAAAACAAAGAATTAGTAATGGTAAATTCACAAGATGTGAGACCAGATGATTCCCCATTTGACTGTGAAGGTTGTGGGTCTTAACCCATTTTATATAATTAATTATTAAAACCCCTCACTTCGAGGGGTTTTTATTTACACTCATTTTGTTATTGATTATATTTATTAGTATGGCAATAACCTATGGTATAGATTTCCCCTTTAGAGAAAGTGTTAAGGGTGATTATTTAAAAATGACTGCAACCCCTGAAAGAGAGGTGAGATCAAATCTCATACATTTGATTTTAACTAAAAAGGGTAGTAGGTATTATTTACCTGATTTTGGTACAAGAATATATGAATATATATTTGATCAAAACGATATGGTTACATTCAATTTAATTGAAGAAGAAATTAGGGAAGGTTGTAAAAAGTATTTACCGAATCTCGACATAAACTCAATAAGGGTAATATCTGCGGAAGACGATAGTGATCCCGTTACGACTGTGGATGAAGATACGGACAATAGAATATTTAGGTTGGCCGATCCATCTACAAAACCATATACTGCTAAAGTTAAGATTGACTATACGGTAAATGACGGAGCGTTTTCATCATCAGATTTTGTAATTATAAACATATAATATGGCTAAGAAAATATCATACGCTAAAAGAGATTTTGCAGGATTAAGAGAAGATCTTGTGAACCTTACAAATGATTTTTACCCTGATTTGGTAAAAAACACAAATGATGCATCGATATATTCGGTGTTATTAGATTTAAACGCAGCAATCGGCGATAACCTACATTACCACATAGATAGAGTTTGGCAAGAAACAATGTTAGATTTTGCACAACAAAGAAGATCATTGTTTCATATCGCAAAAACATACGGTATAAGAATACCAGGTAATAGACCATCAGTCTCTTTAGTGGATTTCTCAGTCAACGTACCTGTTAGAGGTGATAAAGAAGACGAAAGGTATTTAGGTATATTAAAAGCGGGGGCACAAGTATCAGGTGGAGGTCAAACATTTGAAACTATTGAGGATACAGACTTTTCAAACCCATTCAATAATAAAGGAGAACCAAACAGATTAAAGATCCCAAATTTCGATTCAAATAATAAGTTAATATCTTATACTATTACGAAGAGAGAGGCAGTAGTTAATGGTGTATCAAGAATATTTAGAAGGGTTGTTACCAAACAAGATCAAAAACCCTTTCTAAAGTTGTTTCTACCTGAAAAAAATGTGTTGGGTGTTGTATCTATTATTCACAAAGAGGGTACAAACCTCACTTCAAACCCAAGTTCATCTGAGTTCACCGCAGAACGAAACAGATGGTATGAAGTTAAGAGTTTAATGGAAGATAAAATATTCTTACCTGATACCACTTCCGCATCAGACAAAGACAATTTCACATCTGGTGATTACAAAAGAGTTACAAATAAGTTTATTAGTGAGTACACACCTGAAGGTTTTATGTGTGTAACTTTTGGTTCGGGTAGTGTGGATCCTTTAGATAATTTAGATTCATATAACTCAGGTAATTTAAAAGTTAATTTAGCAACACACTTAAATAATCTCTCTTTGGGATCTGTCCCAAAAGCGGGATCCACAGTCTTCATAAAATACAGAATAGGTGGTGGTAAAAGTAGTAATTTAGGTGTTAATGTCATTACTTCAGTAGATAATGTTGAATTTAATGTAAATGGACCACTAACTAATGTAAACAATCAAATAGTACAATCTTTAAATGTGGCAAACATTACACCCGCAATTGGTGGTTCAGAACAACCAACAGTTGAAGAAATAAGAAATTTAGTTGGTTTCAATTTTGCGGCACAAAACAGAGCGGTAACTCTTAATGATTATAAGTCATTAATTGAAACAATGCCATCTACGTTTGGTGCACCTGCAAAGGTTAACGTAATGGAAGAAGATAATAAAATAAAAATAAAATTATTATCGTACGACGACTCAGGAAATCTAACCGACACAGTCTCTAACACTTTAAAAAACAATATACTAAGATACCTCACAAATTATCGAATGATCAATGATTATTTAGATATTATAAGTGGTGAAGTCATAGATTTCGGTGTGGACGTTGATCTTGTAATAGATAAAAATGTTACCCAATCAGATGTACTTAAAGACGTAATAACAAGTACGACTGAATTTTTCAAAATCGACAGTAGAAAAATGGGCGACCCATTGTTTGTTGGTGAATTACAAAAAACCATAGCCGATATTACGGGGGTTGTAAATGTGGTAGAAACCAAAGTTAAAGGTATCACGGGAGGTGAGTATTCAACTTCAGAGGTGTCTCAAGGATATGTTGACGATACAACAAAAGAAATTTCACAATCTGACTCTACAATCTACATGAGAAGTAATCAAATTTACCAAATAAGATTCCCTAACAAAGACATCAAAGTAAGAGTAAAAACTTTAGGTTCCACTACATTCTAAAAATTCTTTTCTGTATTATTATTAATTAGGGAAAATAGGTTCCAATCTATTTATATGATATGATACAGAAACATCGAATAAGAACAGAAATCGGTAAGGATCATAAGGTAACTGTTGAATTAAAACAGGATTATGATCTTTTAGAAATCCTTTCACTTAAGTTCACGCAACAAGATATATACACATCTATTTGCGCAGATTACGGTGTTGTCTGTGGTAGAATAACAGCAAACAAAGGATTCGGAGTTGCAAATGCGAGAGTTTCAGTTTTCGTTCCTATAGATGATGTGGATGAACAGGATCCCGTAGTTTCTTCACTTTACCCCTACAAGTCAACACAAGATGTAACAACTGAAGGTTACAAATACAATTTGTTTCCTAAAAGAAAACAACACACAGGACATACACCAACAGGGACATTTCCCGATCAAGAAGATATTCTCACGAGAGAAGAGGTATTATATGTCTATGAAAAATATTATAAGTACACAGCAAAAACTAACGATGCGGGAGATTTCATGATATGGGGAGTACCTATTGGTACACAAACAATTCACGTAGATGTGGATTTATCAGACATGGGTTGCCAATCACTTGTACCATTTGATTTTATATATGAGGGTGTGTCAGAAGAAAAGTTTGAAAACAATTACACCTTTAGGAGTGATTCTGATATCGCAGGATTACCACAGACATTAACATTTGAAGAAACAGTTGAAGTATATCCATTTTGGGGAAATGAAGACCTATGTGAAATAGGAATTACAAGAACCGACTATGATCTCACGGAACAAGGTATTAGAATAGAACCATACTCAATTATGATGGGTGGAACTTTTACTGATTCAGGAAAAGACTCTGTAAGGGTCGGATGTAATGTCGATAACCAAATGGGTGAAAAGTGTGCTCTCACGACAGGTGAGGGGGATATTGAGACTATTAGATTTACGGGACAATACGAAGAAAATACAGATGGCACACCTAATTATGAAAGACCTATACTTGAAGCAATACAATTAGATTCACAAGTAGACGAGGACGGTAACTTCTTTTTTAGAGTCCCGATGAATATGGGTCACAGAATTACAAATGAGTTTGGTGAATTAGTAGAAACAAAAAATACTCAACGAGGAATACCAACAAGAGGAACATATAGATTTAGACTATCATTACAAAATGATAATGGTGCAAAGAAACAATATCGAGGTAAATATTTAATACCTCAAATTAAAGAACATCAATCAAACCGATCCAAATCATACGCGTTTTCGACTGACCTTGACGATTATCCATCAGACGCGATGGATGACATTACAGGAATTAATAATAATGGGTTTTCAAATGATATGTTCTATTCATTTAGATATAATAGAGTATATACGGTTTCATCATTTATTAATCAATACCATAATAAAGGGTGGTGGGAAAAGACATTTAATTTTTTCTCAAAAGATAAAAATGAATCTTTTATTGGTATTAAAGAAATACAACCTTCAATTGAGGAAGACTGTTCACAAACTAACCAATACTTTCCAATTAATGATGCGGTAAGTAATTTTAAATTTAAATTTTTAATTATAATAATTCTTAATTGGTTTGAAAAAACTTATTTATTAATAACACAATTTGTTATTGATAATCTTATTGAACTCGTTTTTGATATTTCAGAAGCAATTAATGTACGTTTATTAAGAAAGGCATCTAAAAAAGTTGCAAAATTTGCACGGAATATTCAAAAGGCAACTATACGTTCGCTCGGACTCGTTAATTATCCTGATTGTTATGAGTGTAACAACGATGGTGATGAAGGAACCACAAGTACGGGTGGTTTTACTGAGGACTATATAGTAGTATCATCTGGTGATGAAGAGAACTACGCCATAAATTCAGGTACGACTATTGGTTCCAATATTACGGGTACACACAGTTTTGATGTTAACCAAACTTTAGGTGAACCAAATGAGAGTCTTTACATAACAATGCCTAATGGTAATCAAAGTGAACGAAATTATATTCTAAAATTTATAACTGAAGATCAGGTATGGGACACATCTGATCCAGACCCCGCAAATCACGTACTTATATCAGATTACCAATATGGATATATTTTCGTTGGGTACGGATCTGACTATGCTGAAGACGCAGACTTCACCACACCTAATTTCGGTGGAATAATGAGTGATATATATGAAACCGTTCTATTTGCAAATGATGAAACAAGTGCACCATATAGTGCAACAATACCTGGTACAGCATTGGCTAACGCAGGTCAAGTTATAATTGATACTGTGTATTTTGTTTCCGAATTAACGGTGACGGACAATCCGATTGAAACGGGGGAAAGTGGGTGTGAAAAATATGATGTAATATATGATGCTAGTAATAATATGAGTTTACGTGCATGGACAGGAACAACCGCATATTCAACATTAATACAATCTCCAGATAGTTTTGGTTCGTATCCTAACGACATATTTCAAGATGGTAGTGAGGATGAGTGTACGAATCCTAATCCAAGTAACGTTAATGTTACTATATCGGCGTATGTTCCTGAGAACAATAGTGTGAGTAGTTCGAGAGGTAGAAGGTGCGCGATTAAATATCACGGTGTAGGTACAGCATCAGGATATAGTGAGTTTCAAGATGGGTACTACACAATAGTTGGTGATGCGGGTAGGAACTCGCGTTTAATAAAAGATTATTCACAAAGAAAATTATTAGGTAAACTAATGTGTGCGGGAATTACTTCATATACATTTTCAAATAGTTGGTTAAACGGGTCATTATATTTCTTTCAGTTTAGAAGACGAAGGGGTGGTTCTTCAGCAAAATACTGTAGGGATTTGATATATAGAAAATCAGACGATAATGGAGCTCATTATTATTACCGTGCAACACCATACGAGAATGGTAATTTTATTGGTGAAAATAATGGTGATTACGGTGAAATTCTTTTTCCAACAACAATTATGGATTTGGGACCAAGAAATATGTTTATAAAAGAAATATGTGTAGATCCCGAATTAGATGTTAATTGTTCGATTTCTAAAAGTATTGGTGCCACATCATATCAGGATATTAATGATTTAATGGAATATGTTATACAATCTAAAGAAATCAAAGAAAGGGGTAAACTGCAAGCGAAGGATTTATTTGATAAAAGAGGTGGCGGTAAAATGGATGGTGATATTGCTCAATTATTAAACTTTAACTCACAAATGGGAATATTTGGTTATGAAGATGAGAATGATGAAAGTCCGTATTACCCACCAGGTGGTGCGTTTATATATGATGGTTATGGTCCTGTGGGGGTTGATTTTGTTTTCTCAGAAGATGATGAAGATACCGCAATAATTGAAAAGGACGGAACATTAATGAGGTTATGTCTTAATTCTGTAGGTAATTTGACTGAGACGGCTCAGGATATTCCATTTTATAAATGGGATAAGAAAGGTGACGGTTTTGGTGGAAATGGTTCTACTTCAGAAGCACAGGATTGGGTTTTAAATACAATTCACACAACAAAATACCAAGGTGGATGGACATCGCCAACGTTAATGGAAACAGATCCATATAATGATGCTGGAGGACCACCAACAGATAATATAAACAGTCATTATTTTGATGGTAGTATACTTCCACCAATAAGAGACTGTGGAGACGATAATTACAATGAAACTGTAATCCCAATAGGGGGTCCATTTTTCTTCTATTTTGGTTTAAGAACAGGAAAAACGGCTTGGAATAAATTTGTTAAAAACTTTGGTCCGTTATGATAAAAAAGAAAATTGTATCCCCGAGTAAAAGGTTCAAAAAGGCGGAACCCGAAGACTTAACTTTAAGAATAAACCTTGAGGAGGAAAAGAGTTTATTGAGAGAGGGTGATAAGACTATCATCTTAGATATTGCGAAACAATTTAGGAAAGAAAGAAATGATTCGACCAAGTATAGAATATATGGGAAGATGAATATGGTATTTAGAAACACATACAGTGGTACCACTACGTATGAACCACTTCTAAATAACCTATACGTCATTGGTGACGGACTTGATGCCGACTTTACTGGTTACCTACCATATAATGAATTTGCGTTGATTAGAAACGATTATGTTAGACAAGTTTCAAACCCCACGGGTTCTACAGTGGGCACATATAATCCAAATTTAGTGTTAACAGGTGATACAACACACCGAGCTATAGATGAAATCGATGTAGCATCAACTAATTGGAATGTTTTTCTATCATATGTTTATGATAAGGACTCTAACCACCAAATGAAATACACTCTATCGGGGGATACTGAATACAGTTTTACAGCATCTAATGGTGTACCCTTTAGAGTGAATGAATATACATCATATTATGAACTTGTAAGTCCTGTAAAACATAATATGAAAGAGGGTGAATTTGTTATACTTTCAGGAACGTCAATAAATGCGGGTGGTGAATCCGATAGAATCTTCCCGATATCTGCGGTGGGAAATGAAACCTTCGATTCAGAAAAATATGTAATTAACATACAAAAATCTACATTATCATCATCACAATCACTGAGTGAGGTTGTGTTTGGTAAAAGATGTATCGACAAGACACGAATCAATGATACGAAATCAGAATATTACGTACACAAACATAAAATATTGACCGACACAGATGGTTGTATAATAGATAGAACAGGTTTTGAAACACCTGTCTTTGAAATAGAAAGAAAATTACAGTTTGAAACTGCAGATAATAGAAATGATGTGTATACAGTACAAAATAGACCTGAAACAATACTTTACCATTTCAAAGATGAAATCGACATTAAGGGACTGAATAATAATTTAGGATACACTATCACTGATTTATATGTTACCACAGTTTTTAAGAATGGAAACGGGTATTTTAATTATCCACCAAGATTAGGTTGGAAATTTAACTTTCATAATGATTGGGTTGATAATCACTTCGATGAAAATTTCGGTGGATCTAATTCAGGACTATCATCTACGACATTCTCAAATAGTGGTGTCACCTTTACTCAAGGAGTTCAGTTACAAAAAAATGATGAACTTATTGGTGCTTTTGTTGAGTATAATAAACAAGATTTCAAAGAAACAATTATATCTGAATCTTTTCACAAATTTACTGTAGACTATTCGATATTCAATCACGGACAGGTTAACCCTCAAGTGGGGTCGACAACAACAAACCCCTTAGGGTTATATTACCAACCACACCAAAGAGTTAAATTAAGAGAACTATCTCCGTATGTTGAGACTGCAAACACAAACCAAATACATGGTTTACCTGAAAACTCCATCTATGATGAATACAACAATCAATGGAAGTGGAGAGATTTATATGATCATGGTTATACAGACCCCGATGGTTTTGGTGTAAACCATCCTTTTACAAATGGACAACACTACGTCAAATCTGACATAAACTTTTACCTAAGAAATGAAGAGACGTTCATGAATAAAAATGATGGACTTTCTAATTTCTCAGTTGATGATGATTCATTATGTTAAGATGAAATTAAGAATTAATTCACAAGATCAAAAAATAATATTAAATCAGAATGAATCTTTTAGGTTAGATTCAGGTTGGGACGAGAGTATCCAAACTTTTGAAGATGAAGTATTAGAAAGTATTATAAATCCTATTGAAAACTATGAAACTAATAGGTATATACATAAACCATATATATCAGGTGCCGCAGCACCACCACCGACTGAGTCCGTGGCGGAAGAAGAAAATGAAGTAGCGACAACCACAGTAACTTCTGTTGAACAAACAGATATATGGTTTTATTTCTATTTTGTTAAAGACGGTTCATATGCATATGGGTTAGATTATATGGCGGCAGGAATACAACAGACAGATAAACTACTCTCTGATCTTAGAAATAGTTTTTTTAGACTTGAGTTCTATAAGACACCAAACGGAGATCTTCCGAATAGGACTAATAGGAGATTAGTCTTTGCAAAAAACCTTTCACCTGCAGTAGGAGAAAGAATCCAATACACAGGAAAATTAGAGAAATCATATGTACCCGTTTTTATGGGTTCAAGTATGAGAAATAAAGAAAACATGTACCTCTTTTGGTTTCATGATGATACTGTCTTAGAGGAGACTCTATTAACGGGGGGTACTTTTTACATGTCTGCAAAATTTTATAATGCCGCGGATGGGTCAAAAATGTTGTTCGGTAATAAACCAATTGCAGATTCAAGTACAGTTACCCAAGAAGAAGATCTTTATTATAAGGTAGAATTCTATAGAGATGATAATGGCGAACCCACATATCATTATATAATATATGAAATGACAAATTCATACCCATATAATGGAACAAGAAAAGGGACAGTAGACAATCCCATAAAATTTTATGAAATGGAAGGTGTTGAAACACCACCGAGTGCACCTTCAGAACTTGAGGACTCTAATGAATCAGCCGATTAAACAATGGAAAAGAATTTTTATAAAATATACAAACCAACAACAGGATTAACACATAATGTACCTGTATACTTAGTCTCTGAAGCAGATGAGATGGGTGGTATGGTTGGTTTTGATGGTGATATTGAACAAGTCGAACAGATCTGTAATTTCAATTACCAAATAACAGGTAATAGTACGGTAAAACTTTATAATACAGTTAATAGAGATATTTTGAAGGTAATCAAAAGTGAAACATACACAATTGATTGGGGAGATGGTGGTACCGAAGCCATAACAGTGAGTTCAGGAACTGACTTAACTTTTAAACAACACACATACGCAACTGCGGGAACTTATGAGGCAACCCTCACATTAGATACAAATTTTACTAAAAAAAGAATTAAGAAAAAAATAACAGTACCACAAAATACTACCGTCACAGATCAATTTGGTAGTTTTTCAACTACAATGGTTTACGAAGGTGTGTCTACAGTAACTCAGAATTATATTAACGAATATGATAATACTAATGTTACAGGTGATACACAAATATATTTTGCCGCTATGGGTAGGAGTAGAGTAAGTGAATTAAAAAAATATGGCGAGAATACATATCAAGGATTGACTACAGGATCTGATAGTGTTGGTAGTTATAGTGGATATACAATAGACAATTTATCATACAGAGATTATGATGATGGAACCACAACAATAACGGGTTCTACAACTAATTTTCAAAAAGAAGAAGTGTTTAATAAAATGTTAACTAGGAACGAACATTTTATTGGATTTATAGATGAACCGACCATTTATTCGGACATTTTCGTCGAAAGAGGGAAGCAAGGAGTTTTAGAAATGAATTTAAGGTTAGGTGAAATAGATAATATCGGAGAACTATCTGTTTATGGAAACGGATTTTTTGAAGTTAAAAAACAATAAAAATTATATTTATTAATTAAACAAGATTATGGCAGTAGGTAGTTATGGAACGGTTAGACCCGCAGATGTGTCCCCGTCAGACATAGAAATATTATTTCACTATGTTTCTGGTAGGACCTCAACGTCTCCCGTCCAATTCAAAAAATTAAATTCAGAGGACGTATTAACCCCTATTTACCATGGTGATAGAAACGATACTCTTGAGACTGGTGTCTCTACAAGTGAACTTATCGGTGGACTTTATAACTTAAAATTGGAATCATCCGATTTTGATGAATTAGGGGTGTACACATTACACATCAGACCGAAACAAATTAGAACATCAATCACCGATTGTGGAATACTAGCATCATTACCATCGGTAAGAGGAATAATTATTGATTTAAGTAACGTACCATCTGAAGATAGAAATAAATTCACCCCACAAGGATTAGTGGGATATAGAATTGAGTATCTTAATAATGACGGTACTAAACTTCCTAACTTCTATAGGGTAGTTACCTCATCCTTTTTCTGTAACCCAATAACATCTAATTTGACTAATTCAAGTCAAAAGGCAATCAGGTATCAATATACTGATCAGTCAACAAATTTGTTATTTTTAACAGTTACTCCTTCATCGGCACCATCGAACAGACCAAATACGATTCCGTTCATTGGTGAACCATCACAAAACATTGTATTATCAAATACCTTTTTCAATCCAACAACTATTGAAGTTGATATGGTTGAACATGACGACACTACTTTGGCATACGCATTATACGGTAACCAATCTAAATCAGTGTCTGATGGTATATACACGATCTACGATGGAAGTAACAATATTTACAAACAATTTAACTTGTTTGAGATCAAAGATGAGTTCAATGAAACACTATTTGAAGTTAGAGAAGAAAGGGACGAAATCGATGAAACTAAAAACTTTGATGATATCACTCAATAATGGCGAAAAGAAAAGTTCCAAGTCAAGCGGCTAGTGGAAGGGAAACCTTTAATGATAACTTAGTCGGTAAACAGATTACCGACGGGTCAAGCCAACTTACTGCGACTAACTTTTCTGTAGAAAAAACATTACCACAAAGAGACACTAAAAAGTTTAAGACTAATCCCTTTTCAGAATACTTAACACTTGATGATTTAAAAGAAGAGGTTGATGCACCAAAAACAACTTCGGGTGGGTCTTCTAAAAGTAATGACGTTAAGTTCAATTCATCAAAAGATAACGGTAGTAAATCATTATACGGATCACTAAAAGAAAGAATATCCGTATCAATTGGTAGAATAATTAAAAAATTCCCTGCAGGGTTTTACATTGATAAAGATACCCCAATATCGGCATCTCAATATACTGCAGAGAATATAGTATATAACAATAAAACATACGAAACGACATTTAAGTTTGAGAATTCTAAAATTTTCAACCCATTAGATGTTAAAATTGTAAAACCTAAAAGTAATACTCAACCTGAAGTAGAAAATAAGTTTAAAAACTTTTTCGAATTCTTTAACAAGTATACTTTAGATATTCAAGGTAAAACATATGATGTTGTAAGTTTTACTGAGGTTGATAGTGATGGTCTGATTACTTTAAAAGTGAAAGGAAAACCATTTACTACATCAACCTATGATGAAAGTTTTCTAATTAGACCCATTGATTCGGTAGTTGAGGAGTTTTTCCAAAACTTAGATGATTTAGAGTCAGTATTATTAAACCGAGAGTCGACACCTAAGTACACATCAAAATTCGTTGTTCCACAAGATTCTTTAGATGGTAGTAAAACCGAAAACAAAACGTTGAGGTTTCCATGGCCAATCTTTAAAGATGGTTGGAACATTAAAATCACAGGTAACGCTTATGTGGATTACATAAGAAAACTAAGTGATGTTGGTCAAGAAATAGACAACTATAAATCAAATTTAATTGTTAGATTTTTAACTACTGCCTCTCTCAATGAATTTGACACACCTGATCAAAGGATCGCGTCTATTTTTAAACTATACGGACAGAGTTTTGATTCTATCAAAAAATTTATTGATAACGTCGCTCACATGAGAAATGTAAGTTATGATGGTATTAATAACGTTCCTGATGTACTTCTTAAAAATTTATCAAACACACTTGGATTAAGTGATGTTAAACTTTTTGATGATAAATCTTTAGAGGACATCCTTTATTCAAGAATTGATAGTCAGTACGAAGGTGTTGGTCTTGGTAAAAACGTAGTTGAAGCAGAAATAGAATTCTACAGAAGAGTATTAGTAAATCTCGCACACATCTATAAATCCAAAGGTACAAGAAATGCAATTGAATTCTTTTTAAGATTCTTAGGTGCACCCGAACCTTTAATTAAGATTGATGAGTATGTTTACGAATATGATACTGTAAAAAAGACAACGTCTGATATTGATAGTGATATATATGATCTTATTCAGGACGAAAAGACATTTAGTATTGCTGAATTAGAAACTACTGGTTTTGCATATAAAAATGTAATTACAACAGGTGTTACAAATTACGGAGAGACTGAGTTTCCAATCGAGGTACAAAGTAGTGGTAGTACCACATATGGTGATGTACAACAAATTATAAGTGAAAAGAACGATGTCTTTTTTGAAAAAGGTGCGGGTTGGTATGATATTACATTAGAACATAGATCTTCTTTAGAATTAGATAATGAAAATTCAGATCTACAATCATCACCTAAAGTAATAAAGACAAAAAATAAAGATTATACTTGGGGTGAAGATTACTTTGATTTATATAGACAGTTTGATGGTTTAGATTATGGTTATGAATTACATAATAAAGTTGATAACGATAAAACAGAACTTTTAGGTGATATAGATTCACAAACACTAAACAGAAAAAACATACAAGTTTATATTTCTTCTGCACAAGCACTTGACCACGATGTTTATAGAAAATCAAGAGAGTTACAAGTAAGTTTTGGTACTAACACTTTAGAACCACAAACAGGTTTTACTTTCGCGGAATACATTGACCAAGTTTTAAACGAACAAATAAGAAATTCTCATACTGTAAAATACCAAAAGAGTTATATACAGTTAGAGGACATCTACACAAGTTACTTAGAAAAAGTACCTAACCCATATAGTAACCCAACTGTAAGTGAATTTATTAATAAAATAAGTCCTTATTGGGTACAATTAATTGAACAGTTCATTCCTGCAACAACATTATGGACGGGTGGTAATATCATCGAAAATCATAATTTAGGTAGATCAAAATACCAATATAAGAAACCGTGTAGAATTACTGAGTTTACAGAAAACCTTTTCCCTGATTTTGAATTGGCAATTGAAGAAGATTTAGAGACAGTTTTAGGTGATCCTGATGTATTCAGAGGTCTGACTGTGGTTAGTGGGGTAACATATTCATTACATATTGATTTTAATGGAACAACGTATAGTGCAAATAACCTATTGAGTTTAAGTGGTGAGACACAAAATATTCAGACGGTAGATGTTTGTAGTGGTAACTACACACACGCGGGTTTATTTGACCCATACCCTGTAAATTCTGAATGTTCAACATTACTGAGTTCAGATTTTGATGGAGTACCATTTAATAAAACAATTCATTTACCACTAACATGTGATTTTAAATGTCATTTGAAACCACAAAGAGAGATACTAGAATGTCTTTGGATTGATGAAGTACAAAATATCATAGATAACCAAATTAATAACCAATATTATAGAAAAACATTTTATAGTGATGGAACATATGGTGGAGATATTAGCAATCATGCGGGTTGGGTTGATTACCAATTAAGTGGGAACACACAAACAGAGACAAACTATTTAAGTGAATTACAAACAAATGGTGAATCCTATTCTTGTGAAGTAACACCAATATTAACATATAAAATATTTACGGATGTCGATGGGATTAAAAAGATAAGTGTAATCCCAATTAAATATGATGTTCCATTATATACGGACAATACATGTACAACTGAAGCTAACATTGAATGTTTAGATGGTGACACATTTGACTTTTATTTTGATACGTCTTATTTAACAGGTACAACATGTTGTAACCCACAAGTAAATGTTTATGGTCCTGATACTATGTACACTTTACCTGAAGACGAAGACAACTGTTGTTTGGTAGAAGACGTATTTTTCGAGGTTTCGGGAATAACATTTGGTAATGAAGATATTATTGATGATGGTGACGCATGTACTGATTGTCCTCCATATAATACTACTTGGCCGACCAATATCTTTATAAATTGTGTTGGTGGGTATAACGAATCCATTTCAGGAAACACTACTCTTCAAAGTGACCAAACAGTAGAATGGGTATCAGGATGTACTTTTGTAGTAAGAAATGTAAGAGAATACGATGTTATTGATATTACAATAACCGATGCTGCAAACTGTGATCAAAAAGTAAGAATAGACGGACTACAACAAAAATTTGAGTGGGACCCCGTAGATGGTGATGATGTAACAACATCGAGAAGTCACTTCTTCCAATACCAAATTGACAGTTATTTGGAGGGGGAGGAATATCCAACACATGATCCCGCGAATATTATTAGTGGGATAACGTTCTGTGATAATTTTTCGGGATACACAATACATCCTACTGTTCAGTATAGACAAACATTTGATTATGGTTTAAAACAAAATACTAAAGTAATCAAAGTCAATAATGGTATTATCATAGATGATGAGAATACATGGGTTGATGTACAAAATTACTTTGCAGATAATACCTTAGAGTTAATCGACGTTGAGGATGTAACCATAGGTGATAGGTTACTATCAGGACAATATTTAGACTGTCCATTTAGTTCAAGTGATTTTACAAATTCGGTATTAAGTGGGTATTCATTTAGTTATACTTACTTGACTGTTGAGGTAGATAATAAAGATTGTTTAGGGTCTACTAAAGTTAACGTAATTAACGACAGATTTAAGGTTTTACCTAACTCTAAATTAAGAGTGATGACTAAGGTTGGTGACCATTGGGAGTTTACCGAAAAATATCCTGAGGAGTTAACAGTTAGACCACCTGATCCCGTAGAACCATGTTGTAATTATGGAGTGGATTATTATAGTAAAGGTGATTTACTAATAAATGAATTAGGGTTTCCTATTGAGGTTACTTCCTTAGATTTAGATTATTGTCAAAGAGATTTATTTTATCATTTAAATGTTACTGCAGTCTTTAATGCTCCAAGTACAGTTACAAATGGAATACCAAATGATGTAACAAACATATCTACAGATTGTTGTACCGACGTAATCTTATTTAATGGTGACGGAGATGATCAAGTATTGGTTGAATATAATGAACAATTATTCGAAAATTTAGACTTAAGTTCCCAACAATACTATCAAGATCAAATAGATTGTGTGGATGCACCCGAAGTCGAAGATTTAAAAAGACCAATCTACGAAACTGAATGTAAAGATCTAAATGCCTTCATAGGTGAACACTACACCGACGGAGATGAACTTTTTATTTTATATGATAATTCCTACAGTATAGGTGAAATAGTACAACTTGAACCGATACAAGGTCAACAATCAGGTGAGTACTTATCACCTGGTAAAGACTGTTATGAAATAAAGTCAGTAACATATTCAGAACAAATAACTCATAGTATATTAGGTATATGTACAGATACGATAACACCTACTGCTACCGCAGAACCTACAGCAACACCTGCACCAACACCAACTTTAACTGGTACTGAGACTCCATTACCAACAGAGACTCCTAACCCCACACCAAGTACCACACCAAATGCAAGTCCTAACCCCACACCTTTACCAACATTAACTGGTACACCAGAACCAACAGCGACAGTTACACCTAATCCTACTGCGAGTAGTACTCCTGACCCTACACCTAACCCAACTTCCACACCTAACCCAACTTCTACACCTGTCCCTACACCAACAGAGACTCCTGTCCCTACAGCATCATCAACACCTGATCCCACTGCTTCACCAACACCAACACCTGGATCAACTAAAGCTCCCGACCCATCAGCAAGTCCTAGTCCAACTCCAAGTCCAACACCAAATTGTGACTTTGATGTGGATGTAGATATTGCTGGACCAACTTCCACACCTGATCCTACATCATCACCAACACCTGATCCTACAACAACACCTGTACCAACACCATCACCCAGCCCATCACCAAGTCCAAGTGTAACACCTAATTGTGATTTTGATGTAGATATTGAGATTGCCGCACCAACTCCAACACCTTCTCCATCTCCATCTCCAAGTGCAACACCAAACTGTGATTTCGATATTGATGTGGATATTGCCACACCAACACCCACTCCAAGCCCAAGCCCAAGTCCATCACCAACTCCTACACCATCTCCATCACCAAGTGTAACACCAAATTGTGACTTCGATGTTGATGTAGATATTGCAACTCCAACTCCTACACCTTCACCTAACCCATCTCCGTCGCCAACACAGACAGGATTACCAACTCCTACACCATCACCATCGCCATCACCGAGCCCATCACCGTCACCAAACTGTGATTTTGATGTGGATGTGGATATTGCAACTCCAACACCAACACCCTCAATAACGGCTTTACCAACTGAGACTCCACAACCAACTTCGAGTCAAACTCCTTCACCAACACAGACAGGATTACCAACACCAACACCAAGTCCGAGCCCATCACCTAGCCCATCACCCTCACCATCGGTAACACCAAACTGTGATTTCGATATTGATGTAGATATTGCTACACCAACTCCTACACCAAGTCCGAGTCCTTCACCTAGTCCTTCACCAAGTGTAACACCTAATTGTGATTTCGACGTAGACATAGATATTGCCGCACCAACTCCAACTCCAACACCGAGTCCGTCTCCAAGTGTAACACCAAATGCTACACCTAACCCTTCTGCATCACCTACACCTTCACCAAGCCCTTCAGCGACACCAAACTGTGATTTCGATATTGATGTAGATATAGCAACACCAACTCCTACACCATCTCCATCACCTAGTCCTAGCCCATCACCATCACCTTCTCCGTCGCCAACACAGACAGGATTACCAACACCAACACCATCACCTAGCCCATCACCAAGCCCAAGTCCTTCATCAACACCAAATTGTGACTTTGATGTGGATGTGGACATTGCAACACCGACTCCAACACCGAGTATTTCACCAAGTCCTACATTTAGTGCAACACCCGCACCAACACCTGAAGCAACAGTTACACCACCTTCAACACAAAACCCAACTCCTACACCATCACCTTCTCCGTCGCCAAGCCCAAGCCCATCAGCGACACCTAATTGTGATTTCGACGTAGACATAGATATTGCCACACCAACACCAACACCGAGTCCTTCACCGTCTCCAACATCATCACCTAGTCCGACTCCAAGTCCAAGCCCATCTCCTTCACCAAGTCCGTCGCCAAGTCCAAGTCCTTCACCGAGCCCTTCACCATCGGTAACACCAAACTGTGATTTCGATATTGATGTAGATATTGCTACACCAACACCTACACCTGATCCAACATCATCACCAACACCAAGTCCAAGTCCATCACCAAGTGTAACACCAAATGCTACACCTAACCCATCACCAAGCCCAAGTCCATCACCAAGTCCAAGTGTAACACCAAATGCTACGCCTAACCCTACATCATCACCAACACCAAGCCCAAGTCCATCACCAAGTGTAACACCAAACTGTGATTTCGATATTGATGTGGACATTGCGACTCCAACACCAACACCAAGTCCGAGTCCTTCACCATCACCTAGTCCATCACCGAGTGTGACTCCACAACCAACACCTAACCCTACATCATCACCAACACCAAGTCCGAGCCCATCGCCATCACCAAGTGTAACACCTAATTGTGATTTTGATGTTGATGTAGATATTGCGACTCCAACTCCTACACCATCTCCATCACCTAGTCCATCACCGAGCCCTTCACCTACACCAAGTGATACTCCAAGACCGACTGAGACACCTGATCCCACTGCTTCACCAACACCAAGTATAACACCAAATGCTACGGCTTCACCAACACCAAGTCCAACTCCAACACCTAGCCCATCACCATCACCATCTCCGTCACCTTCTCCAAGTGTAACACCTAATTGTGATTTTGATGTTGATGTAGATATTGCGACTCCAACACCAACACCTAGCCCATCACCATCACCTAGCCCATCTCCGAGTCCTTCACCTACTCCGAGTTTAACACCTGACCCAACAGCAAGTCCAACTCCATCTCCGAGTCCTTCTCCGAGTCCGAGTAGTTCTCCAACGCCTACGCCAAGTCCATCACCAAGTCCAAGCCCATCTCCTTCACCAAGTCCTACACCAAACTGTGATTTTGATGTGGACGTAGATATTGCTACACCAACACCAACACCAAGTCCGAGCCCATCGCCATCACCAAGTACAACACCAAGACCAACTGAGACTCCAACACCAACACCGAGTCCTTCACCGTCTCCGAGTCCAAGCCCAAGTCCGAGTCCATCTCCGACACCAAGCCCAACTCCGAGTCCAACGGCAGTAGATTGTCCACCAGATTGTGGTACACAAATCTATAAGAACTCTTATGTACCAACAGGTAGTACACCTAATGTAAGTTCAATAAAAGATTTAGGTGGGTACTGTAATGAAACCCGTGAAGGTGACATAGTTAGATCAACTGACGGAAAAGAATGGGTTTACAATATAGATGATTGTGTTGTTTATTATAGAACATATTCAGGTGGTGTTGGTAGTTCATGTATTGGTGAACATGTTATACCTGTAGGAACTGAGGTAAGTTCATTTGATCATACTGAAGGTACTTTAACACCAATAGGAACTAATAGACTGTTTGATACAGGAATAAGATATATCGATACAGATAACAAAGCAATTGCAATTATTGTTGAATGGAATAACGTGTTAACTCAAGTAGAAAGAGTGTGGATACTATGTGACTGTAGTTTTGAAGGTGAGGTAACTGAAAATTTTGAAGAAGGATAAACTATAAAATTGAAAAAATAAACTATATATTTTAATAATGGCTCAAGTAAGATATTTTGATGTAAGAATAAGTTCGGGAACTTCCCATAGTACATATATTATATACTATGACCAAATTAATGCATCTAATATTGCGACAAGAGTATCAACTAATTTACCCGCAACAAATGTAACATATTCTGATCTTATTAGAGAAAATGGTGTAAGAGTTGAAGTACCATATAGTGCAACAACTATATTACTATACAATAACTCATGTGTAATAGATGATGAGATTATTTTACCAACACCAATCCCAACTTCTACACCAACACCAACACCAAGTCCTAGTCCATCTCCGAGCCCGAGTCCATCTCCGTCTCCGAGCCCAAGTCCTAGCCCATCACCATCTCCTTCACCATCACCGAGTCCAACACCTAATTGTGACTTTGATGTTGATGTAGATATTGCTACACCAACTCCTACACCATCACCATCACCAAGTCCATCACCGTCTCCTTCACCATCACCTAGCCCATCACCAAGTGCAACACCTAATCCTACACCTAATCCTACACCTAATCCTACTGCATCACCAACTCCAACACCATCACCATCACCTAGCCCATCACCAAGTCCAAGCCCGACAAATACACCAAGCCCAACTCCTACACCATCTCCATCACCTAGTCCTAGTCCAACTCCAAGTCCAACACCAAATTGTGATTTTGATGTGGATATTGATATAAACAGGGCACCTACAGGTTTTACACCTACACTATTAACTCAATCTGAAAATACGGCAACATCAACAACTATTGCCACATTAGTCGCGGGAGATCCTGATTCGGGTGATTCACACACATTTAGTTTAGTGAGTGGTATAGGAAGTACTGATAACGCATCATTTACATTATCAAGTGCGGGAGTACTCAAAAATGCAATTGTATTCAATTATGAAACTAAATCAAGTTATTCTATAAGAATAAGAGTCACTGACCAAGATGGATTAACTTTTGAGGACACAAGGACCGTAAGTGTTCTTAATATAAATGAAACACCTTATGGTCTTACATTAAGTAATAATACACAAAATGAAAATACTGCAATAGGTACGACTATAGGTACTTTTTCAGGTTTAGATGTAGATAGTGGTGAAACATTCACATATGCACTTACAGGTACTGTTAATGACAATACATCATTTAGTTTATCAAGTGCAGGGGTACTTGAAAACGCAATTGTTTTTAACTATGAGGTTAAAAACTCTTACAGTATTGAAGTAACAGTTACTGATAGTGGTAATAATACATATACTGACACATTTACAATTTCAGTACTTGATGTTAATGAAACACCCACTAATCTCACTTTATCAAATTCGTCAATCGATGAAAATGTGGCATCAGGAACCGCAATAGGTACATTTAGTTCTCAAGATCCTGATACTAATAATACGTTTACATATACTTTAGTAAGTGGTACGGGAGACACAGGAAATAGTAGTTTTGATATTGATGGTACAACACTAAAGAGTGATGAAGTATTTGATTATGAAACACAGTCAAGTTATTCTATAAGAGTTAGGTCAACTGACCAAGGAGGTCTGTACTTTGAAAAAAAATTGACAATATCAATAACAAATATATCTGTTTCAGGTACTGCTAGTGTGACACACTTACTTTGTTACAATGATTCCACAGGTAGTATTACAGTTAATTCTCAAACAGGAGGTGATTCACCTTACACTTATTCTATAAATGGTACCAATTATCAAACGTCCACTTCATTTACAGGTTTGGCCGCGGGTAATTATACAATTTATGTCAAAGATAGTAATGGTGAGGTTGGAACATTTACATTAGGAATATTACAACCACCCGTACTCAATATAACTGATTCACATACAGATCCAACATGTTATGGTGGGAGTGATGGTGAAATCCAATTTAGTGTTGTTGGTGGTACAGGTGAAATAACATATACTTTAAATGGTGATGTAACAACAGATTTACTTCATGAAAATTTGACTGCGGGTTCTTATACTCTAATTGCAACGGATGAAAATGGATGTACTGATACTAGAACGGTTACTCTAAGTGTAACACAAGTATCCGCAACAGTAACACAATCAAATATAACATGTAACGGTAATGATAATGGTTGGATTAATGTAACCTCACCATCAGGAGGATCGGGAGCCACATACCAAGTCAAAATGACACGTGATGACGGAACATTACTACATAATTGGAGTAACCTAACAACTTATGTGTTATACGAAAGTCTTGATCCTGATACATACATAGTATATCTTAAGGACTCATCTTCATGTGAAAGAACCTACAATATAACAATTACAGAACCACAACCCGTAACATTCACAGAAACACATGTTGACCCAACATGTTGGAATGGTAATGACGGTAGTATCACTGTTTCCGCCTCAGGAGGTAACGGATCTTATGAATATCAGTTTGATGGTTTTTGGTACACATCAAACGTAAAAACAAATTTAACTGGAGGTAGTCATAGTGTAAGAGTAAGAGACGGTAATGGATGTGTTTCAAGTTTTGGGTATGTTAATTTATCTACCACATCACCATCTGCAACTATTACAACTACAAATGTGGTGTGTAATGGTGATGATAACGGATCAATATCAGTTTCTAACCCAACAGGTGGGTCGGGAGCCACATATCAAGTTAAAATTAACACAACTAACAACTCTTCAGATGGAACTTATGTTAACCTAACAGGTACTAAACTGTATGAGGATTTAGCACCAGATACTTATTATATCTATATTAAAGATAGTGATGGTTGTGAAAGAGTTCAGAATAAAACAATTACTGAAAACAATACGGTTACCGCTAGTGCATCATCAACGAACCCAAGTTGTTACGATGATACTGATGGTACTATAACAGTTACGGGTAGTGGTGGTACAGGATCGTATACCTATAAAATAGGTAGTGGATCTTACCAAACCTCAAATACTTTCACAAGTTTAGGAAATGGAACCTATACAGTCTATGTTAAAGACGGTAATGGATGTGTTGATTCAACTTCAGTGACTTTATCCAAAACTCAGGTCTCCGCAACAGTAACACAATCTAATGTTACATGTAATAAGGGAACAAACGGATCTATCACAGTATCATCACCAACAGGTGGAAATGGAGGGACTTATAGTGTAAAACTAAACAGTGGTTCTTACACAACGACGTTCCCTAAGACATACTCAAGTTTGGCTGCGGGGGTTAACACCATAACAGTAAAAGATGGTGATGGTTGTACAAGATCATATAGTATTACTATTACACAACCAACAGCGGTTAATGTAACTTCAAGTTCTGTTACACATCCAACGTGTAATTACAGTAGTGATGGTAGTATAACAGTGGGAGCTACGGGAGGTACGGGTACTAAACAATATTCTATTAATGGTACTCAATATTTTTCTTCAGGAACATTCACATCATTGAGTGTTGGTTCTTATACATTATATGCGAAAGATGAAAGTAACTGTGTTGATACAGTATCAGTGACATTAAGTAAATCACAGGTTACTGCAACAATAAGTTCAACAAATCCACTTTGTAATGGAGGTGCGGGTTCAATAGTAGTATCTTCACCAACAGGTGGAAACGGAGGGACATACCAATCTAAGTTGAATAGTGGTAGTTATAGTAACATCGGAACATCAAAAACCTATTCTGTCTCTGCAGGTACACATACAATAACAGTAAAAGATGGTGATGGATGTACAACATCATACTCAGTTACTATTACACAACCAAGTGCACTTAGTATTGGGGATAGTCATACAGACCCAACTTGTGATGGAGGTACAGATGGGTCAATTACATTTACTGTAAGTGGTGGTACAGGTGAAAAAACTTACACATTAAATGGTGATTCGACAACAGATTTAGCACATACAGGTTTGGGTGAAGGTACGTACACATTAATTGTAACCGACGCAAATGGTTGTACCTCATCAAGATCAGTAACATTAAGTAAGGGTGCCGTAAGTGCTACAGTAACTCAATCTAATGTTGCATGTTACGGAGCAAGTACAGGTTCAATAACAGTATCATCACCAACAGGTGGAAATGGAGGGACTTATAGTGTTAAATTGGATATTGGTTCTTACACGACGACATTCCCTAAAACATACTCATCATTGGCGGCAGGATCATACACGGTAACGGTAAAAGATGGAAGTGGATGTACAAGATCATATACAAAGACAATCACACAACCCACAGATTTAACATTTACTACCACACTAACTCACCCAACATGTCAGGCATCCACAGATGGTCAAATCGTAATCAACGCTACGGGTGGTTCGGGTAGTTATGAATATTCAAAAGATAACGGAACCAATTATCAATCATCTAATACGTTTAGTAGTTTAGGTGAGGGTAATTACTTATTAAAAATTAAAGATGATAATAAATGTATTGAGACAGGGACTGTATCAATATTCAAAACAAATCCATCGGCAACATTTACACCTGTAGATGTTTCATGTAATGGAGGATCAGATGGATCAATAAATGTTGCAAGTCCAATTAATGGTAATGGTGCTACCTACCAACATAGATTAGATGCTGGGTTATGGTCATCAACATTCCCATATGATTATAATTCATTAAGTGCTGGAACTTATACAATAACAATTAAAGATGGAAGTGGATGTACTAAAGATTATAGTCGTACAGTGTATGAACCAACAGCGGGAACTGTAACAATTACATCTTTTACTACGGGATCAAATGGATCCATAACAGTAACTTCAAGTGGGGGTACATGGAATAAAATATATAGATTATATGAAGATACTGCATCTCCATATACAAATAGTGGAGGAACATTAGTTGCAACAATCGAACCTGTTACGTCCGCTAACCCATCTCAAACATTCTCAAATCTATCCGCGGGGTATTACTATGTAATTGTAACCGACGCAAATGGTTGTACCGCAACTACATCGGTAAAAAGTACATTCGCACTAGATGAAGGTGGTGGTATTGGGACCACAATGAAAGTTGCGTCATGTTTACCTGGTGGTGGTACATATTATGTTCATTCTCACAATGGATGCGAAAATGGTTTAGAAGTGATACTATCAAATGGTGGATCATGGAGTTTAGGTGATGTTGTACAGATGATACAGACCCCATGTTCATCCGAAGCATCTACATTTTGTGGAACTATTCAGGACTTAGATGTTACAGAGACTATAAATGCGGTTATAACTATGGACCAAGATTTAGAGAATTGTAGCAACTTCAATTGTTTCGAGTAAAGAAATAATTAACTTTTTTTAAAAAGTATGATATTTATTAATAAAGAATTTAAAAAAACAATACTATGGCATATTCAGTAACATTTACATTAAGCGCAGGTTACGCAAATACCACACAGGCAGATACTTTCACAATCATTGGAAATCACTGTAATGGTAGTCCTGCACCAACAACGATAGCGACGGGAGTTGCACTTGCAAATTTAATTAACGGTGTCACATACCAAGTAGACGATACAATATCGGGAGGTACAATAACATCAACAGGTACATGTACCAATCAAGTCCCTTGGACAGGTCAAGCATGTTCAGGAGGAGAAAACCCTGGTAATACTGCAAAGATTTTTGAAATAGAAAGATGTGTTGATAATGCAACATATTACGCGTCAGACCTTGTTATTTGTGACGGTAGTAATACTACCCTACCTGTAGATAATTCAATCTTCATAGAAGGTGAATTTGTACAATTCTACGCGGCGTCATCATGTAATGGTGAAGTAGGAGCGACATATTGTGGTGAAATTAAACAAGTTGACGTATCTCAAGAAGTTACCGCTTTATTATCCCTCGATGGTATTCTTAACAAACAAAAAGGATGTACCAACACCGAGTGTATGGAATAATAGGTTAACTAACCATATTTTAAAAAACCCGTTTAATAACGGGTTTTTTTATTTCTATTCTAAAGTATTTATAAACATATGGGATTAGTAGTAAGATTATATGATATCGTGTCACCTAATAAGTTCAAATTGAACATTGGGTTATCACCTTATGGATCATTTACCCAAATTACAAACTCAGAAGACCCAAATGGTGAATGGTTACCATCAACATCTGGGACTACATCATTAACACATAGAAATTATAGGACAGACCCAATATGTATAACAAACAATGATCCACCAATATCAGGATCAACCTGTTTTGTTTATAGTCCTTTAGAATTTGATACAAGATATTTTATTAAATTACAGGATACTCTTAATGTTATTGATAATTGTGAAACGAGTCCTTGTATTAATGGTAGTGAATTAAGACATATTATTGAAAGTATATATATCAGTGATAGTAAAACTTTTGAGTGTTATGATAAAATTAAATTTGAGGTGGACTATGAGTGTTTGGATGATAACTCTGAAACAGATTGTGAGATAGGAGTCTCGTTTGTTACTTATGAAATAGTTGTGTCAGACATTGACGTATTTTTAAATGATTCGGGATACCCGACTACGTCGATTTACTCATATAACCCTAGTACTACGGCATTAACATATTTATTTGATTCGACTTACAATTCAAGCGATATTGCAAACACAAGAAATAAGATATGGGTATATGATGCACAAGCCGCTTCATTGTTAGAATACAATATAACGTTAAATCCTTTCTCTCAAACCTTCAACAGAACTATAACGTCAGTATTTACGAATGCTGGTTTATGTGCAATTAATGACACCACATTAATAAATATTAGTGGATATGATGTTTATGAGATAGATATAACGACTAATGTTGCTTCCGCAACACTTAAATGGTCGATGCTTTCGGGAAGAGTGGTTGCGGGGGACTATATGTATACCACAACAAATAAATTAATTGTCACAAACAGAACATTTAATCCACACGTTAGCAGTCACATTACTCAGTATGATTATACCACTGGAAACGTGGAGATGGATTTAGACATAACCGCAGACATACCAGAACCTTATGGGATATTCGAATATGGGTCAAATATATACATAGTTAATTCTAATGGTAAGGTTTACCAAATAACGGATACCTCACCTTATACTTTGACATTGGTAGACGATATACCAATCACGGTATATGGAGCATCTCAAATCCCTGAAAAAATAACCGAAGATTTTACACCCGTTCAATAAACGTTGAACTTATAAAAAATGGCAAGAAAAGTTAGAATAGATTTAAGTTTAGATAATACTCACAGTTTGAGTGATTTTCCTGTTAGTCTGTATAGTGGAACAACAAGTGGAACCACAACAGAACTTGTCTATGCTAATATAACATCAGGACCTGTTGAGTTTGAAGTTGAGGATAGTGATTTAAACATTGTCAATGGGGAACACCCTTTTCTTTTTGTAAGATTCTCTTCAGATGGTTGTCACGACGAAATTGTTAAGGTACCTGTACCACGAGTAAACTGTGAGTTGTGTGTGTCGTTTGTCCCTTACGGACAACAACAACCACAGCCAACACCTGTACCAACTGCAACTCCTAACCCAACACCAAACGCAACCCCTAATCCAACACCTATTCCAACTAACGAAGCTACACCTAACCCTACACCAAACGCAACTAACCAACCAACCCCTAATCCAACACCTAATCCAACTAACGAAGCCACACCTAATCCAACACCTAACGCAACACCTAACCCCACACCAAGTGCAACTATTGGTCCATGTGTATGTATTGAGTTCACAAATGCATCTAGTGGAAATAGAATCGGATATTACGATGATTGTAGTGGAGAACCACAAACCATAACTGTGGGGTCAAATGCAACAGAAAGTGTGTGTGGTAACGGTAACAATATAACAGTATCAGACGCTAAACTGAATTATAGTATAAATGGGGATTGTATTGATGGTCAATGTCAAACCCCATCACCAAGTACAACACCACTTCCCACAAACACACCTCCACCATCACCTACACCAACCCCAACAGCAACAGAAACCTGTGTTGATATAGAATTTTGTTCAAAGGAAGGGACCGCAGGTTCTGAAGTACAATATGAAGGATGTGATGGTATCACATATAATCTATCGGTACCTGGTGGGGATTGTGTACAACCACCTAGATGTGTTAGAAGTAATTCATGGATATATAGTAATCCAAACAATATGGAACCTGTAACATTACTACCAGGAAATTGTGCAGGATCACCACCACCACCTCCACCAACACCAACATCAACTAAAGCGGGGCCTTCAGGACAAAGTGGTTTATTAAAGATTAGAGATTGTTCTAGTCAACAAGACTACCTTATTGATCCGTCAAGAACTTGTATTGATGGTGTGTTGGCAATTACAGCCTCTTTCATACAACAAGGTGATGTTATTCTTTATCATGTGGGGGATGACGTATGTTCAGGACAAATAAGTTGTGCCACAATACAACCCAATACCTTTACGGGAACTCCGACAGCAACAAGATATGGGGAATCAAAAACCTCAGCTTGCGAGACATGTAATATCCCATAGAAAAAAAAGTAATTGAACATAAGGAGTATTTATAGTATAAAAATAAAAATAATTAGATATAAAGAGTATTTATAATATAAAAGATTAAATGGCGTTAAATTATACAGTAACATTAACAGGGGGGACAGATAATGGAACCTACACAATATATTATGATCAAGTCAATTCATCTAATATTGCAACCATTTATGGTTCTTCAACTCCTGCAACTAATTTAACACTCTCACAAGTACAAAACGGTGTTATTGTTACCGTACCAAATGGAACGGGATTACTTATTTTTGTAAATGATAACCCAAATTTTGCGACTGACTGTAGTACTAATCAAGTTATCTTTAATATAGCACCTGACGCAACACAACCACCAACCGCAACTCCTAACCCTACACCAAACGCAACTAACCAACCAACCCCTAATCCAACTTCCACACCTGTTCCTACACCAACTGAAACCGATGGTGGATCAGAAATAACACATAAATTCTGTCAATGTGGTGGAGAAGGAAATCAATCAAGTTCAGTGAGTACACAGAACTTCACTCCTACGACTTGCATATATTTAACAGAAACCCAACTAGGTGGGTATCCAAGCTCGGGTACTAGAGTCTTTATGAGTGACGCATATTGTTATTTATATGATAGTCAAGAACAAGGAACCCCAACAACTTTAACTATAAATGGTGGTTGTGAATGTGCTTCACCTGACCCCACACCGTCACCTAGTCCATCAGCAACACCCGAACAAATAAGAAACTTGAAATTTGTGTATTGTGGAACAATTGAAACCTCCGCATTTAACGTTGAGGTAGGAGAAGAAGGAATAAGAGGAGAAGATCCTACACCAACACCAACAGCAACTCAATCAAGTGGTCCTACATCAAACCCACCAATATATTTAACACAGGATGAATATGGTAGTGCACCTGCGTATGGTAGTACATTAACAATAAACGATGGGGGAACCGATAATAAGTGTTATGAATATCAAACACAAGAAACAGGATCTGCACCGAGTGGTATTACTATAATTAATACATCATGTGTGTGTACACCCGATCCAACACCTACACCAACCCCAACAGCGACATCAACAATGTATACTTATTACATATCAACACCATCATATACTCTCTCAGACTTATGTGATGGCGATTACAACATAAGTACAGAAATTCAATCATCAGCATCGACTTATAGTGGATTACTCAATACTACGATTTATGATTCGAATGGAAATCCATATGTCAGTAATGCTGGAACAAGCAACACCCCATTATATCATGCGGTGAGTACTGTGACAGGTACCTCAATCTCAACCACAATAACACCATGGGTATATATTAGAATTAATAACGTCGCTCGATGTATTGATAATGGAACTCACGATTGTACTGAGGGCGAGCAGAATCCATACTAATTCAAAATTTAGATTTATAAATCTAATATAATCTACATTCTAAAGTATTTATTACAATATAGGTGATACTTTATGGGTGTAAAATTAACAGTTACTAATTTATATGATAATGGTGTGTGTTCTGATTATGGAATATACACAGCAACTACATACAATGGGGACCCATATCTCATACCTAATAGTGCCACTTTCTTAGGAGAACAAACCTTACCGTACGAATTTACAGTAAACAATATAAACAGTGGACCAATCTATATATTCGTTGAACATTGTGACGATCATATTACACCACCACCAAACGATACACCTAAAAGACAAGGTGGTTTTCAAGTAAAAATGATTACGGTTGATTGTGGACCTGAGTGTCCAATCGGACCAACTTCAACCCCTAATCCAACTGCATACCCTACGGGTACACCACAACCAACTCCACAATCTACACCAAACCCAACTGCATCAGAAACACCACAACCAACACCTAACGCAACTAACGAAGCCACTCCTAATCCTACTAATCAACCAACTGAGACTCCCGCACCATCATCAACACCAAATGCGACTCCTAACCCTACACCTTCACCTAGTCCATCAGTAACACCAATTCAAGGATTTGGTCCTACTCCAAGTCCAACAACACCTGCAGAAACTAGATCACCTAACCCTGAACCAACAGCGACAGTTACACCTAACCCTGAACCTACACCTAACCCATCTCCAAGTGTAACACCTAATTGTGATTTTGATGTAGATATTGAGATTGCCGCACCAACTCCAACACCAACACCGAGTCCGTCTCCAAGTGCAACACCAAACTGTGATTTCGATGTTGATACGATTATGACAACAGCAACTCCTAATCCTACAAACCAACCATCACCAACTCCATCTCCAAGTCCGAGTGTAACACCAAACTGTGATTTCGATGTTGATACGATTATGACAACAGCAACTCCTAATCCTACTAATCAACCGACTCCAACACCTAGCCCAAGTCCTTCGGTAACACCAAATTGTGACTTTGATGTAGATATAGATATTGCCACACCAACGCCTACTCCAACTCCTAATCCTACTAATCAACCTACCCCTAACCCAACCTCCACACCAAATGCAACACCTAATTGTGATTTCGATATAGATGTGGATATTGCTACACCAACACCAACACCAAGTCCAAGTACGACACCAAATGCAACACCAAATGCAACTCCTAATCCAACATCAACTCCAAACTGTGATTTTGATGTTGATATAAGTATAGCATCAACCCCAACGAAAACACCAAACGCAACACCAAATGCAACTCCTAATCCAACACCTACACCTAACCCAACCGCAACCCCTAATCCAACACCTGGACCAACTAAAGTTCCCGACCCAACTCCCGCACCATCATCAACACCAAACGCAACCCCTAACCCTACACCATCATCAACACCTGCTCCAAGTCCAACTGCGGGGAGTACAGTACGATATTGGATATTAAAGACATGTGAAGGTCAAACTGTCAATTTATATCTAATTGATAATATTCTTAGAGGAAATTGGACTTATGGTCCTTTACAATCAATATCTTACAACGGAGTTTGTTACATTACATCTTCATTAGGGACACCAGACTCTGACAATATGATTAACGCTGATAATACCCACGGTGATTGTCAAAAATGTAATGATAGTCTTACACCAGACCCGACACCTACACCTACCCCTACTTTATACCCATACTATTGGACTATGAGAGAATGTAATGGGGGATCAGTTCCATATATGTTACACGATCCACACCAAAATCTTAATGCAGGTGTGGTAATCGGAGTAAATCCAGAGTATGGTTCTGACCAAGGATTTAGTGGATGTTTTATCCTTATGAGTGCATCTAACGAACCTAGAAATCTAATAATATCCGATGCAGAATACACTGACTGTGAAGAGTGTTTAGAAGATAATGGTTTCAATGGTAACATAAGAAGTGAAGAAGTGGAACCAACACCAACTCCAACAGAAGAATAATTATAAGATATGGCATCTATAAAATTAACATGGTCACACCCAATAAATGAAATACCCGTAGAAGGGTATATTGTTGGTTATAGACAAGAGGGAAGTAGTGATAATTTTACAGAGATTTTTGTTACAACAGGAACAGAAATTATATTAGATGATCTTATACCTAATGTTATTTATGAGGGTTACATAAAATCAAACAATGGTGGTGGTAATATTAGTAATGGAGTAACTTGGTTACACAACTGTGATAGAGATTGTAGAATTGGTGTCTCATTTATTGAGAAAACACCTCCATTACCACCAACAGCAACTCCAACTCCAACACCAAACCCGACATCTACACCATTTGTAACCTCGTCTCCAACACCCACACCAACATCCACATCTAGTTGTTTTATTTATGATGTGACACATGATGTTAATGTTAATGGTGCAAAGTATTCAATATATGAGTATGTAAAATGTGATGACGGTCTAACATACACCTTTGGAGTTTCGGATAATAACGCTTTTGGTTACCCACCATTGGTTACTGTTTGTGCCGTACAAAATACGGTGAACAATATAAGTGATGGTAACAACTTAATTACTGAGGGAGTATCCTGTGATAATGATGGTGATGTACCAACACCTACACCAACCTCGACACCCATAACCACTGCTACTCCTAATCCAACATCAACTCCATTCCCAACTGCAGAACCAACACCAAGTGCAACCCCTAACCCTACACCATTACCTACTTTAAATCCAACACCTTTCCCGACACAGACACCTAATCCTACTGAAGATGTGGATTTTAATGGACCTACCCCATTACCAACAAGTACACCATATTCAACACCTGAACCAACACATACACAACAACCAACAAGTACACCAGTACCTACACTTACCCCCACACCAACAGATTGTGAGGTTGATTTAGATTGTTATTCGGAAATATTGGATCCTAATCTACCAACCGCAACACCTAATGCAACACTTGTACCAAATCCAACACCTAACCCTACAAGTACGAATTATCCAACACCTGAACCAACACATACACAACAACCAACAAGTACACCAAATCCAACTGATGTACCAAATCCAACACCTGTACCAACAAGTACCCCTAACTCCACACCAAACACAACACCCAATCCTACCCCTAACCCAACAATAAACCCAACACCAATACCTTCGTCTACACCTACAAGTACACCAGAACCTGATCCAACACCAATACCTTCGTCTACACCTACAAGTACACCAGAACCTGATCCAACACCTTATCCAACACCTGACCCAACACCTGATGTGACACCGATACCGTCATCAACACCAAACCCAACGGCATCGGAAACACCACAACCAACCCTAACTAGTTCACCGAACCCAACAGCAACACCATTACCGACACAATCATCAAGTCAGGTATGTATAATGTACGATTGGTTAGGTAGTCAAGTGATACCACAATCTCATGGTAAGGCATATGCAGACACAACAACCGTTAGTTCTATAACTGAGTTCTATTTATATGATCTTGGTTGTGGTCAACAAGATTTCGGGTACTTAGTAAATAACTTCTTAACAACAGGATACACATTCACAGTTAGTAGATCTGCAGACAATAGTTCGGCAACATTTACCTTAGATAGTTTAACTGATAATTCGTCTAATAATTATTGGACATTAGGGGTGACACACGTTTCAGGAAGTGTTACACAAGCACCTTTAGGATTACCATGTCACCAACCAAACAGTTTCTGTTTTAACTATCCTCCACAATTAGGTCAACCTATACCTGAACCTACAAGTACACCTTATCCAACACCTGCACCCACAAGTACACCTGAACCAACAAGGGATGTATTGGCACCAACATCAACATTAGATTATGTTGATGATAATCCACAACCAACACCATTTGCAACACCTAATCCAACACCTGAGTATGGACCAACGGCTACGGAAGTCTTAGTACCAACGGCAACAGCAGTAAATGATGTTGGGATACCACCAACAAGTACACCACAATCTACACCATTCCCTACGGAATACCCAACCCCAACACCAACAGAAGTTGGAGGTTCAACATCATTGGCTTGTAGATTAACAGTTATAGGTTCGGTAGAGGAAGACGAGACATTATGTAAGTTAGTTATTAAGTCATCTTATGACCCACCTCAACCTACACCAACACCTACAGTAAATAATTGTGAACTTGTATTAATTGGTTCATCACAAGAGTTAGATTGTGAATTAGTATTATTATCAAGTTTTAGTTCACTACCAACGACATATACATATTATGTGATAAATGATGGAGCAAATCATTATATGTTCTATAGAGACCAAAATGGTAATGATTTCGTAGGAAATGACCCACAACTTACAATCAAGGTTGGTGACACATTAAATATAACAAATTTATCGGGTGGTCATCCGTTATATTTCAAGACATCCCCTACAACAGGCACAGGTGATCAAGTAAATGGTGTAACGGGACAAGGAGCAACAAATGGAACTGTATCATGGACACCAACAGTTGCGGGAACATATTATTATCAGTGTAGTGCACACATAAACATGTCAGGTATTATTACTGTGACCAATTAATATTTATAAACAATGGCATTTTTAGTTGAAATAGGTTTAAACAATCCATCATCAGGATCATCCACTTATGATGTCTATATTAGTGACTTTACTAACACATACCCATACACGGGTTGGATTCAAGTTGTGGCAGGTATCGATTATAACCAATTTCCTGTAATTGTAAATACTGATGATTATCCTGAAGTAAATGACAATATAAAATATAAAATAGTAAGTGATAATGGTTGTGAATGTGAGGGTTGTCCTGGTGAGCAAATCAATTTAAAATACGCTTGGAAGGATGAAAACGATACGACGTTTAATTTCACCTCTGAAAACTATACATATTCTGATATGTACAATATCATATGTAATTTCCAACAACAAACAAACGCATTGTATGGATCAGGGGGATATAAGATTCAGAAACACGGTTCCAATATTGCGGTAGGTGATACAATAATAACAGGAATCCAAGGTTCAAATTGTAACGGATCCTCAAATAGAATATTTTACTACAATACTGGTTCGTGGGGAACAGACCCAGGTTGGTATATTGTTACGGGTGATCATGGAATAATTACACAATTCGATTATATAAATTGTAATGATCCAGTTTAAACCGATATTGAGATTAACGATGTATAATTAAACAATAAATTAAAAGAATAGATATTTATAAAATATGGCACTTAGAAATGTAACATTAACAGGAACTACAATTGGGAGCGGAATCTCGAATGTAAGTATTTACCACAGTTTTGTGGACTCAAATAATTTAATACAAGCGGGGGTAACAAGTACGCAATTGGCTAATGGTTATACCTTTCAAGATCAAGATTATAGATACACGTATTATGTAGTATCAGACTCTGCGTGTGGTACAAATATAAGAGTTGTTTTACCAAATGCACCAATAAGTACATTCACTGAAGGACAAATTGTAGATGTTAGTGACAATGTTATAACAGATAATATTACAGGTATAGTAAATTCGATAACAAACACCCAAAACGATTGGATGATTCAAGTGAGTTATGGTACTGCAGCAAGCGACGGATACATAGTAAGATCTGATGATAATGGACAGACGTGGCTTAAAGAACCCACCAATAATTGGTGTCCCGATACGGCAATTGCCGTGGTAAGTAATGAAACTACAGTACATCACGCAGGTGCGGCTACTTCTCCATCGAATACTAATTATCAATATAATGGTTCTGTAAGTTTTTCGAGTAACGGAGGAAATACATGGTCACATAATACAGTCATGCAGTATGGTACTGTTAACGGTCCCTCAACCCGTATTGGATTTGTTAAATATTCTTTCCAAGATATACAGTCAAGAGGGTTATCAACATCGACAAAGAGGGATGGTCATAATAAATATGTGGCCTTTTTAGGTTCATTATGGAATACCCAAGGAGCGTATCAAAGTAATTTCACAAGACTAAACGGGACTGAAATATCGGTTTGGTTAGGTGGTTCAGCTACGAGTGGTGCATTTATGACCTATGACTCGTATGGGCAAACTACTGTAGGTGAAACATTATATGGATATGGTTGTAGGATAACAGATGATGGTGAGAGTAAAATATTTAGAGGTGCAGATAGTGGTGAAATGTTAAAAATAACAGCGGGAAGTACCTTTTCTACTGTAACATCGGGGAATTCAGGCACAAATCAACGAATAACTGCTGTTGGTCACAATCAAGAAGTGTTGAACGAGCATGGAACATTGGGTGCAGAAACCACATGGTTAGCGGCGATAGAAGATGCAAATCAAGCATCGAACACACAAGAGTTCATTATGAGTACAGATGACGGTAATAATTGGGTTTCATATGTGGGAACTAATATGGATACTGATTATATATACGATATCAAATATATTAAAGGTAGATGGTATGCTGTAGGTAAGAAAGGAACTGAAGGTAGAATTTGTTCTACTGCGGATTTAAATGATCCTTGGGAACAAATGGGTACAACAAAACCTTGTCTTCACATTGGTGTAGGTAGGGATGTAGAAAATACAAAAATAATAATTGGTTGTGAGAGCGGATATATAGTACAGAATCAAGTTTAAATTGTATATAATTAAGATATGAGTTTTTTAAGTCAAAATAATGCAGAGTTTCTCTCAGCGAGAATTACCCAAAAAGGAAGAAAATCTATTGCGGAAGGTAATTTCCAAATAAAGTTTTTTCAAATTGGGGATTCTGAATTTGACTATACCCAACCATTTGATTCATTAGATGGTATTCAAAATAACCCACAACAAAATGTTTTATCACCTTTTGATAAAGACAGTCAAATAAAATACCCTTATTTAATTGATAGTTTAGGTACGACGACTTATGGTGTACCAAAAATGGATTCAATAACAACTACAGTTCGAAACGGTATGGGTCCTGCAGGTTTTATTACAGAATATAAACCTTATGATCAAACTGAGTGCACAGGAACAACAATAGAATGTGCATCTGTAAGATTACCATTAAATGGATTTACAGGAACCAATATTATTACGTTCACTGAAACACAAGCGTATTTAGATTGTAACAGTGGATCTCAAACTTCGATAGATACAAATAATTTATCGAGATTTAATGGTTGTGAATTTGTAACAGTTGTTTTTAATAATGAGTTTATTAGTGAGGAACAAGTTGTTAGTGAAAACTCCACAAGTTTAATTTATAAAATAGTTTCAATTAGTACTGTAACGGGAACTACAACCACACCCCAATGTGATAACGTAGTCACAGGACAAACAACAATAACATTTGATAGACCAACCCCTAATTTCAGTAATCATACAGGGTACGCAGAAGTCATATGTAACAAATGTAGTATCGAACATCCATTAGAACCACAAACCTCAACAGAGTGTGTTTCAAGTCAAGTAGATCCAAGTGAACAACATGATCCATGGAAATTGAATGTGGTATGGAAAGAAAAACCTGTTGGTGCTGACACCAACGGTGTCGATGAAAGTTTAAGTGGTTTTACGAGTAACAAACACATTTCAACTTCAGAATACTTGGGATATGGTACATCAAGTGGTCAAGTAACTAATACAGGTACAACATACTTTAATTCATATAGTGAAGAGATTACCGTATCACCTGAAGAACAAAGATGTGTCGCAATTATACATTATAGCGAATTAGGTCACATATATGATGACCCCGATAGATTTTTTAAATATGACGATTACATTGGAAGTTCTACTGAATCAGGAAAAGGGGTTTTAGTTGATGAAGAAATTGTGACCGATAAAGACTTTTTTAATGTTTACATTCCTTTTATATATTATGAAAATAGTACTGGTACTACTATAGGTGCGGAATTCAAAATGGATGATACTGATTATCATTTAGATTCTACAGTTGCGGGTACACCTGGTGATATTAGAACAAAATATATTAAATATAGATACCTTTTAGATGAAGTAGGGAAAAAAGTTGGAAAAGTGTTTGTTGACAAGAAATTAATTGTTTTCGATGATCAAGAACTTGTTGCACTTTTAGAGTACAGATCAAACAGAAGATATACACTACCCGCACCAAAAGTTTATCCAATACCAAGTGAAAACTCAAAAGACAATGCGTGTTTTGCGGGAACAACGGGACAGACATATTGGGTTACATATATTTTAGAATACTCATTAGATAAACAATTAAATGGTTTACCTTGTAACTACTTAACTAAAGTAGAGGTTAATACTGATGTAGAAGGTTGTGATATTACATATCCTTCAGACATTGCAGTAAAATTTGGTGGATCTCAGGATCATTTTAATGGGGTAGGTTCTTTTCAACATATGAAAACAGATTTATTGGATTCAACAAAAGGATACATTGTTGACAAATTTAAAATCTTGGTTCAAGAGACGACATCAAATAGTGATCTATTACCCGACCCTAATCAATGGATCGAAATGGATTTTACAAATAAAATACCAAATCACAATGTGGGGGATTTAATTGACCCTTCAAACCTAAGAGAACACAATTTTACTATATTACTTAGTGATATTGATACTGGTACTTTATTTGATTTAGAAAATTATTTACTTACAGGTCTTAATAGTACAAATTATATACCTGATGAACCATCTAACGACCCACAATTTGGTGATGAACAACCATTTCCTGGTAGTATAAAAGTGATCCGATCTTCAGACATCGAAGAATTAAGATTCTTAGTGAATTTACCTTCTGATCAATTTACAAATACACAAAACCCTACATTTTCACAGTTGAGAGGGTCGGTCCCAAAGAGAGTAACCGAAGTGGCTTTATTAGACCAAAACAAGAACGTATTAGTAAATGCAAAAACATCTTCACCGATCAAAAGAATAGGTACTCAAGTATTTTCAGTTAAATTAGACTTTTAACAGTTTACAATTACTAATTTTTTCCATATATATTAACCATAAGTCATATTATGGACAAAAAATTTAAAAACAAACCCAAAATATTAGGTTTAGATATATCAACTAAAACAATTGGTTGGGCGTTATTCGATATAACCGCATCACACCTTTTAGAGTTGACACATTTTTCACCTAAAATCAAACCAAAACCAGAGGACAAGATTGAGGAGTTACTCAAAAAGTCAGAAGCGTTTAGGAAACATTTAGAAAACTATAAAAATATTGGTATAACCAAGATAATAATTGAAGAACCATTATTAAATTCTAATAATGTTTATACTGTGGGAACATTACTAAGGTACAATAGTATGGTGTTAAAATCATGTTATGATGTACTTGATTTAGTACCTACGTTCATTTCAACATATAATGCAAGAAAGTTTGCTTTCCCTGACTTAGTTGGACCAAACGCCAAAGGAAGAAATGTTTTATTTGGTGGGTACCCTAAAACAATAGACAAGAAACACGTTGTTTGGGAACATGTAAATGACCTATTTCCTGAAGTCGAATGGTTACAAGCAAGAACAGGTAATTTAAAGAAAGAAAATTACGATATGAGTGATGCTGCTACAGCGGTTATTGGATATGTAAATAAGTTAAAAGTTGAAAAAACTTAATTGACGACCTTTACTATTTAAGATATTGTTCATATATTTAAATAAAAGACGGGGCGTGTAAGATTTTTATTTTACACGTTGGTTGGTAGTCCCTGAGGAGTGGTGTTCTCAGGGACTTTTTTTTCTCATTTATTTTTCGTATACTTTACTATGACCACCCAAGAAACAGACTTCTCACCAATAATAGACGTTTTAGAAGACGTATTCGGCGATTGTAAAAATCATAACGATTATAGAGGTCAAATATCATTTGATTGTCCCGTTTGTTCTCATGAAATAAAAGGGTTAGACACTGGTGATGGTAAGGGTAATTTAGAAATTAACTATAAAATGTTTGTTTATAAATGTTGGTCTTGTGGGGAGACACATGATACACATGGTCATTTAAATCAGTTGGTTAGAAAATACGGTACACCGAGACAAGTAAAACAGTTTTTCTTGTTTTTACCTGAAGAGTTTATACAACATAAACCACAATACAAGAAAGTAAGACTACCACATAGTTTTACAGAGTTTTCTAAAGTCACTGATGGTCAAAAGATGACACACTATTATAGGCAAGCACACAAATATGTAAAATCGAGGAACATATCTGACATTATGTTGGAAAAGTTTAGAATAGGTTATTGTAGTGATGGTTTATATGAGAACAGGATAGTGGTACCATCATACGATCAAAACAGTGAATTGAATTATTTTGTTGCGAGATCGTATTTGAGTTACTCTAAGTTAAAATATAGAAATCCACAAGCGGACAAAGAAAAGTTGATATGGAATGAACACCTTATTAATTGGGACGAAACCGTTTATTTAGTGGAAGGTGTATTTGATAGTATATTCCTTGAAAATTCAATTCCATTGTTAGGTAAATTTTTGAATAATAACCTTTTCGAGAAATTATATGACAATGCTAAGAAGATTGTAATTGTATTGGACGGTGACGCTTGGGACGATACAGAAAAACTATACCATAGAATGAATGGTGGTAAACTTATGGGTAAAATATGGACCTTAAGGTTACCAAATAATAAAGATATTGCGGATATGAAGGGCGACCTCTCCCAATATGAAGAAATCAAATTGGATTAATGAATTTAAAAGAAGAGGCAGACAAAATACGTAAGGTTTTAGATAAAAGAAGGTCAGAATTAGACCTATCATTTATTGAAGAGGACCATTTATACTTTATGAGAGGTAAGGAAGGGATTATAAGATCAAATTACCCTTCAGTATCCAAAATAATCAAGAAATTCTACGAAGAATTCGATGCACAGGGTATATCTATGAGAATGTCTAAGGGTAATAAACAAAGACAGAAAGAATTACTCCAAGAATGGAAAGACAAAGGTACTTATGCTACTAATCAAGGTAGTAGAGTCCATTATATCCTTGAAAAAGTATTAATTGAAGAGTATGGGGGTTATAAAAGTGTTAGGGAACCCATATATAAATGTGACGACGAACAAATTGTTAGGAGTAACAATATGATTGGTGCAGGTAAGGACTTTTTGAAGTTGATGCATGAGAGAAACGCAGTATTATTGGATACGGAGATAATATTAGGTGATCCTGACTTAGGTTATGTTGGACAACCCGATAAGGTTTGGTTGGTAGAGAACAAACAAGGTACAGATTATGGAATATTAATAACCGATTGGAAAACCAATAAACCTGAAAACTTTAAAAAACAGAGATATACCAAAAAAATGTATCCTCCTTTTGATAATATAGACAGTACCGCATTAGGTCATTATTATTTACAATTACCCTTTTATGGTAAACTTCTTATGAAGATGTTAGAGGGTAGTGAATATGAGGATAAAAAATTGTTAGGAAATATAGTCGTCTTAGTTAAAGAAGACGGATCGTTTGAAGAATATAAAGTTCCTGTTGAAGTAACACAAAAAATACTTCTTATGGATATGGAAAAAATTTTAAAATAATGATTAGATATGAAGGTAAAAAGATAGGATTTACCGCGGGTAATTTTGACTTGATACATCCTGGTTACATATATACTTTTGAAACTGCTAAGGAACATTGTGATTGGTTCATAGTCTTCTTACAAAGAGACCCATCACTTCACAGAAAAAGTAAATACAAACCAGTAATACCTGTATACGAAAGGTACAAGACCTTAATGTCAATAAAATATATCGATGAAGTATTCATTTACCAAACAGAAGAAGAATTGTTAGAACTGATCAAGTTCTTTAAACCACAAGTTAGAATTTTAGGTGAAGACTATATAGGTAAAGATTTCACGGGTAAAGAATTACCGATCGAAGTTATATACACAACAAGATCTCATGATTGGTCAACAACAAGAATAAAAGATTTGATCACCAAACAAACGATCGAACAAAATCCAAACGTATTAAAAGATGAGTAAACCAAAAATAGGTGTAATTGCAGGTAATTTCGATATACTACATCCTGGATATATCGAAATGTTCCGTGAGTGTAGTCAAGTCTGTGAACAGTTTAGTATTTTACTACACACTGACCCATCAATAGAAAGACCACAAAAATTAAAACCGATCTTAACTGTTGAGGAAAGATTTAAAACACTAATGTCTATTAGATATATTAGTAATGTGCATATATATACGTATGAAAAAGACTTAGTAAAATTATTAGAACAGATTAATCCTGATGTTAGATTTTTAGGTGATGATTATAGAGGAAAGGAATTTACAGGTAATAATCTTGACATCCCGATTCACTTTTTAAATAGGGGACATGGATGGAGTACAACAAAACTTAAAACATTAATTTACGAAGAAATAAAGGAGAAGAATGATTAAGAAAATAATACATACTGCGGATATCCACATCAGAAGAAATCAACATCATGAGAACTATGAAAAACAGTTTATGAAGTTTATTGAAAGTGCAAAGGAGGAGGTAAAAGGATATCAATACGATGAGGTTAGAGTTATTATTGCGGGAGACCTTGTACATGAAAAGATTAATATTTCAAATGAACAATTAGTTATCACTTCCAAATTCTTAAATCAAATCACTAAGGAGTTGGGTAAAGTTGTAATTATACCTGGCAACCATGATTTTTTAGAAAACAATCATGAAAGGGTTGACAGTATTACACCTATGGTAGACATGTTACAAAACGATGACATAATTTACTATAAAGATAGTGGTGTTTATGAAGATGATAATATCAATTGGGTTGTTTACTCACTTTACCAACACAACCAAAGACCTGATTTTGAAAAAGACGGTAAATTCTATGTTGGATTATTTCATAGTCCAATCCAAGGATTAGCAACAGATACAGGGTATGAATTTGATGATGCGTATTCACCCTTAAATTTTAGAGGTTTAGATCTACTTTTATGTGGGGATATTCATAAGAGACAGGTATTTGAATTACCTGACGGAGGACAAGCTATAATGGTTGGTTCTATGATACAACAGAACTTTGGGGAAACAGTAAATTACCACGGGTACGGTATTTATGATGTAGAGAGTAGTAAGTATGAATTTTTCGATTTAGATAATGAACAACCATTTTTACATTTCTCCATAAATGATATAAAAGACATCGAGAATGAAACCGAAACACTCCTTAATCTTAAATAAAGAGTTTTTAGACTTTTGTAAGTTAAACGAGATTGATAAAATCGACGAGTTGGCAAGAGACACCTTTGAAAGGGGTTTCACTATTGTTAAGTTTGGTGAGACACCTTCAATAGTAAGAGGTAAAGAAACAATCAAAGAAATCGAAAAAGAAATTATAAAGGAGGTTGAAATCATAAAAGAGGTTGAGGTCCCTGTTGAAGTTATAAAAGAAGTTAAAGTGGAGGTACCAGTTGAAGTTATAAAAGAGGTACCAGTTAAAGGGGACACTAAGACAATCACAAAAGAAGTAATTAAAAAGGTTGAGGTTGAAAAACCTATCTACATTACAGACGACAAAGAGATCAAAGAACTAAAAGAACAGAACAAAAAACTTCAGGAAGATCTCGATAAAATTACAAACTCTCTTACTAAGTTTAGTCGTGCTAAATACATGAAAAATTCCAATTTAAATTCTCTTTATGGAGAATAAAGGGGGTTGACTTTCTAAATATAATTGTGTATTATTTTTATATGATGGATACACTAATTCTTTGGGGAGTAAGTGCATATGGGATGACAACAATCCTTGTGTACGGTTCAATATTTGAAGGTTTCAGAAACTTTATCTTAAAATACTCGAAATTTTTCGGTGAACTCATCAATTGTCCACTATGTACATCAACGTGGGTGGGATTTTTCTTTTCAATAAGTCTTGGAGGACTAACCAACACATACTATGACGTTGGGTACTTTGGGATATTTTATGACGGTATGTTCACAGCAGGTATGGTGTGGATAATAAATTCAATCATAGAATTCTTTGAGGAGAGTAGGATTAAATGATGAAACTCAAATGTTTATACCAGGTAAGTTTAACGATACGCTGATAAGAAATGCAGTAATTGATTTTTTCAATAAAAAATTTAAGATACGTCTTAAACATAACGACCTACACAATAAAATTGATTTAGTTGGTATAAAAGATACCTTACTTGGGGTTGAGGTAGAACATGGTAAATGGGCGGGTGATTTTTGGAAAAACGACAACTACTCACTTATATCTGAACAAAAGTATAGAACCGCAAACATACCTTCACGAAAGGAAAAATATTGGTTAGATGAGTTTGTTTCACATAGAAAAAAACGAACTAACCCAAGTAGTGAGAAAAATATTTTCGTGAGATCAAATATAGATTTCACACAATTTTTGGTTATAAGACCTCAAACTGTAAGAGACAATAAAAAATTGATTAGAACTAATTTTAAACCTAACAATAGTAATGAAGTTGAAACTTGGTTATCGTTCAAGAAAGAACATGTTGAGACTTATAATCTAAGAAATGGAAGGTTTATAAAACAAAGAGTAAAATGAGTTATGTAAACCCACACATCAAGGTTACATGGGCAGATACTTCTGAATCGTTTACACCTGAAAGAATTAAATCGGTAAAGGAGTATTTTAAACAAAAATATAATACAAGATTCGTCAAAGTTATTACTAAAATAATTGACGAAAGTAGTAATATCACACTAAAATCGTTAGAGGTATCTGATAGTATATTAGAACCTGAATATCAAAAAAAATTGATGAACGATTTTCTAACTGAAAATGATATAAAGGTAAATAAGGACTATGTTGATAGGTTAGATAATAAAGTAAACGAGGAGTTATTTCAAAAAGAAGATGGTCGCGTTAGGTATAATAGGTGGTATATAAAAACGATTGAGTTTGATAATTTTCTTTCTTTTGGTGAAAATAATAAAGTGGATTTCACAACATTAGATGGAATCACCGTTGTAGAATCCACACCAAGGAATTTTGGTGGTAAAACAACAGCGACCGTTGATTTATTACTATTTTTATTTTTTAATACAACAACTAAGTCCACCAAAAATTCAGAAATGTTCAACAGATTCTTGAAGGATTGTGGTCATGTTAGTGCAAAAGGGGTAATTACAATTGATGGTGATGACTATATTATAGAGAGAACGATAAAGAGAAAATTAAATAGATCTAACGAGTGGAATGTAAGTGGTGAATTAGAATTTAGTAAGGTCTTACCTGATGGTACAACACAAAATCTTTCAGGTGAACAAAGAAGAGAAACTGAAAAATTTATTACTACGGCAATAGGGACACAAGAAGATTTCTTATCCACTATTCTTACCACAGGATCAAACTTAGAAAGTCTTATTGAATCAAAACCAACTGCGAGGGGACAAGTATTATCTAAGTTTTTAGGTTTAGATACTTTGAGGGAAAAAGAAAGAATTTGTAGTTCATTAAAAAGTGAATATTCTAAAAAGTTAATATCTAATACAAACAATAGATTTACTTTAGAAAGTGATATCGAAACTTACCACGAAACGATTATTGAAAAAGATGATGGAATAAAAAATAAAAATGAATTATTAGTTGATACTACGGCACAACTAAAGAAATTCGTGGACAGAAAGGAAGACATCCTTAGTGAAAAACATAGTGATGTTGATGAGGATTTAGTTAAGACTAACCCAACCACAATAAAAAGTGAGATCATTGATTTAAATGATAAAATCAAAGTAATCACCAAAACATTAAAGGAGACTAAAGTTAAGGAACCTAAAGAATATTACTTAGAAGATAAACACGAATCACTTAAAGATCTTGTAAGAGAGCTAAACTTTAAAATAAAGGAGGATGGATTATCAATAAGTCGACACACCAATAAAATAAAACAATTGACGGAGGGTAGTGTTTGCCCCACATGTAAAAGACCATTGGAAGGTGTTGATCATACTAAAGAGATTACTTCTTTGGAGGGTGAAATCAAAACAGAAGAGAAGAATATTGAGAAGACCAATAAAGAACTCAACCAATCAATAGAAGAAGAAAAGAAGTTTTCTGAACATAAAAAAGAGTATGAACTCTATGAAAGGAATAAATTGGTTAATGCGAGATATGAATTAGAGATTGATCAAAAGAAACTTGAACTAGAAAAACTAAAACAAAAGTTAGAGTATTTTGAAACAAACAAAAAGAAACATGAAAGAAACATAGAAATAAATAAAGAATTAATCATTCTTAAAACTAAGATTGAAACCGCAAATTCAGAAATCAAACAAACTAATATTCATATCGAAAGGTTTAAAAATGAAATTAAGAACCTAAAGGATAAAATCAAAACGAATAGAGGTCTGATTGAGAAAATCAAACAGGAAGAGGTAATTATTAAAACCTATGAGATATACATGTCAGTCTTTGGAAAAAACGGTATATCTAAAACAATCCTTAAGAGAATGATTCCTTTACTAAATATGGAACTTAGTCATCTACTTGACGATAGTTGTTATTTCAAGTTGGAAGTTAGTATGAATAAAAGGAATGAGTTGGAGTTTATGATGATTGATAGTGACACGAGAGTTATCAAACCATTAGCATCAGGTTCTGGTTATGAAAAGACAATTGCGTCATTAGCATTAAGAAGTGTTTTAACAAAAGTTTCGTCTTTACCTAAACCAAATATTGTGGTTATGGACGAAGTTTTCGGTAAAATTGCGGACGAAAATCTTGAGATGGTTGGAGAGTTCTTTAAAAAGATAAAGAAATACTTTGAACATATTTTTGTGATATCACACAATCCCCTTGTTAGGAACTGGTCAGACAATCTTTTGATGATAGAGAAAGAAGAAAACATATCGACAATTAAGTCGGTATCAGTAAAGATTTAATAAAATTTTAAGAAAATTATTGTATAACAAAAATTTTTGTTTAACTTTGAAAAAACAATTAACCTTATGATACCAAAAGAATATACTAGCTTTAATTTGTATGCTAAAGACCACAAAATAAGTGGTTCCGACCTACATTATTACAACAAACAAATCGAAAATAGTCTCACACCTTATATATTAGAGGAGAGACAACTGAACGTCACAGTAATGGACGTTTTCTCTCGTTTAATGATGGAGAGAATTATATGGGTTGCAGGACCTGTAAATGACAATATGTCAACTATTGTTCAGGCACAGTTGATGTTTTTGGATAGTATAGATCACAATGATATTACAATGCATGTCGACACACCAGGTGGTTCGGTTAAATCAGGATTATCTATGGTGGATGTGATGGATTATATCAATTCCGATATTAGAACAATTAATACTGGTATGGCAGCATCTATGGGTTCAATCCTACTTGGTGCAGGTACCAAAGGTAAAAGAGGTTCTTTGTCATTCTCAAGAACAATGTTACACCAATCAAGTGGAGGATTCCGTGGAAATATTCAAGACGCTGAGATTGATATGACAGAATGGAAAAAGTTAAACAAACAACTTTTTGATCTTTTAGGAAAATATTGTGATAAAAAACCTGAGGTTGTTATGAAAGATGCTGCAAGAGATATGTGGTTATCTGCAGAGGAGGCGGTTCAGTACGGTATTATAGATAATGTAGTCAAGAAAAAAAACTAGAGTATTTATAGAAAATGGGTAAAAATTCAAAAGGATTTGTAAATAAGATTTTAAGTACGGACATCAAAACCCTTATTATCATTGGTCTTGGTATCTTATTACTTTTAAGAAACTGCGCAGGTACTTTAGAAGACAAGGACGTTGAGATTGTCAAAGTTGATGGTAAGAATTACGAATTACTTGAAAGAAAGATCGATACTGTCATTGTTGAAAAGGAAGTTATTGTTGAAAAATATGTTCCTAAATATATAACTAAAATTAAGACAGTTGAAGTTGAAATACCTGTTGACGTTGATAGTTTAGCCATTGTAAAAAAATACTTTGAGACATACGTTGTAAAAGACACATTGAATCTTACATATGATTTCCCAAAAGAAGTAACTGATAATCAAGGTAAAAAACCTGACAGTACTTTAGGTTTTGGTATTCTTACTGATAAGATTACACAAAATCAAATTGTAGAAAGAGACGTAAAATGGAATTTCAGAATTCCAACTGTGTACAATACAACAATAGTTAAAGATCCACCAAAGAACCAATTGTATTATGGTTTTAATCTCGGCATTAATAAACAAGATGTCTTTTCATCTGCGTCGGGAGGTTTAATTCTGAAAACAAAACAGGACAAACTTTACCAATTAAATCTTGGTGTTCAAAATGCAACGAACTCGGGATTAACCCCATATGTTTCAGGGGGTCTTTTTTGGAAAATCAACTTAAAGAAAAAATAAAATGGAAAATTATATTCTATTTTTATATGGGATGTTCGACGATATGGAGGACATTGAATTTTACTGTAACGAGGTACTACTTCAAAATAAGTCAGTACATAAATTAAAATTTATAGTAGAAAATGAAAAAAATCTTGTTATCATCATACAGAGTAAACATGGTCACGATGAAATGTCAAAATCACTTCATAAGGACCTGACGATGGATCAAGTCAAATTTTACTTTTTGTTTAGACGAGATGAAATGGTCTCGGCACACCTTCCTGAAAAAGTGAAGGAATTTATTTTTGGTAGGGCAGACGACCAATACTTAATGGTCAAATATTCAAGACCAAAAAAACACATTTCATTTGATGTTGATCAGATTTTGGATAAGATCAAAACTGATGGCATCGATAGTCTAACAAATGAGGAAAAAAAGTTCTTAGATGATTTTGAAAACTGAAAAAAAAGAAATACATTAGATATTCGTTTTACACATTAAATAAATAGACCAAACATGCATCAATCAACCTTCCTAAACACAGATGAGATCTTCTACTATCTTAAAGATTTGAAGAAAATTCCTGTGCTGTCAAATGACAGACTCAAAGAAATAATTAAACAATTAAATGACGAAAACTTATCAGAAATTAATAAGTCAGGTCTTTTAAAAGAATTAGTAATCGGTAACCTTAGATTTGTGGTTAGTGTTGCAAAACAATACCAAAATCAAGGTATGGATTTACCCGATCTAATATCAGAAGGTAATGTCGGTTTGATTCGTGCAGCTAAAGAATTTGACCCCACAAAAAAGGTTAGGTTTATTTCATATGCAGTTTGGTGGATTAAACAAAGTATTATGGCATCACTGAACGATAATGCAAGGACAATTAGACTTCCGTCTAATATCATCCAAGACGTTCAAAAACTTAAAAAAGAACCTTTAATTGAAGAGGGACCACAAACTCACACAAAAAAGGGTTCACTTTCTCTACCATATTGTGTAAGTTTAAGTGGTAAGATTAATGAAGAAGGTGATCAACTCGTTGATATTGTTGTAAATCACAACGCAGATGATCCCCAAGCATATTTGGAAGATGAAGAAGGAAGAAAGGCACATGTGAGAAGGGCTTTGAATGTTTTGAATGAAAAAGAAAAGATTATCATAACAAAATACTTTGGATTGGATGGTGTTGAGTGTAATTTAGAAGATTTGGGTGAGGAGTTTGGATGTACAAAAGAAAGGATCAGACAACTCAAAGAGAAGGCAATGAAAAAGTTAAGAAACGAGAGTTTTACTCTTCTAAGGTATTTATAAAGGTAAAAACAGATTAATATGAAAAAATTTATTGATAAATATTTTATTACAATAGTATTCGTAATCCTTCTACTAACTTTTTTCAGAGGTTGTGGTGATAGTAGAGAACTATCTGACATTCAAAAGGAGATCGAGATCATAAAAGAGAGTACTTTCACAAAAGATGAATTAGACCTTAGATTAAAAATTGAGGGTTTAAAAAGTGAACATAGAATGATACAGGCTACTGACAGGAAAATGTTCGACTTAAACAGACAATCTGAAATTGAAAAAGAGTTAGAGGTACTTCAAAAGGAGTTAAATAAGTAAATGGGAAAGTGGTTCAACAAGAACTTTAGAACGATCATCTATGTGTCGTTCTTAGTTCCAATTATTACAGTCGCAATTGTATCTATTTCACACGTTACCGTGTGGTATGGAATTTCAAACCCAATGTCATGGGCGTTATACCTATCAATAGGTATAGAAATTGCCGCATTATCGGCTCTTGCTGCCATATCGGCACAAATGGGGTCAAAAGTATATGTTCCATTTGGTATTGTAACATTAATTCAGTTTGTGGGAAACATATTCTTTGCATTTGAATTTATTAAAATAGATGCACAACAATTTCTATCGTGGGTTGAATTAACAGGACCAATATTAGAATATGTTGGTATTGAAGAGACCGACCTACAAGGACACAGAAGATTTTTAGCAATATTTGCGGGTGGTATGTTACCACTAATATCACTTTCATTTCTACATATGTTAGTCAAGTTTAATGAAGAACAACAATCAGAAGTTAAAGAAGAGGATGGGGAAGAGACCAAGACTGTAATAGAAGAAGAGACTAAGATTAAACCCTCAGAAAGTGATTTAGAAAAATTAGAGGAATTACTTAGTAAGTTCAAACCTGAAGAAAAACCAACTAAAGGTAAAAGTATATTCGATGCACGTACCAAAGAATGGGATGGTGATGAAGGTATGCCACCTGAAGTGGCGTACGGTAATGCCTACGCAGACGACCCATCACTTGATCCACCTGTAATGGAAGAAGAGAGTTTTAATGAAGAACCACCTGAATGGTTTACCGAACAACCTCCACTAAGTGATGAAGATTTAGAACAATGGTCAAAGGACGCTGAAGAGGCGGAAAAACAATACTTAGACGAAGTGATCAACGATTTTGAAGATCGTAAACAAGAAACTTCTGTACCTGAGGTGGTTACTGAGAAACCAAAACCAATAACACCTAACAAATACGAGGACTTAGAAAAATATTTAAGAGAATCGAGATCGTGGGATAACGAAGATGATAAGGAAGATGTAATGTTACCTGAAAAGGTAGAAGAAAAACAACTTGATTTAGATACGGGTGAAATTAAAGATAAAGAACCTGAATCAACCCCTGAAAGTGTTGTTGATGAAGTAGAACAGTGGGAAGAACTTAAAAATATAGACGTAGTGTTGGAAGAATTACCAACACAATCAGACCCAAATTTTGAGGTTGATGTCAAAATAAATGATGTCCCCGATGAAACCCCCATCGTTCAACCAAATTTAAATGTGGGACAACCACTCCCATTAGAAAATCAGGACGAAAACGAACCTGAAAAAAAAAATTAGTAGAACTTACAAAACCCCCACAACCCGTTCCAACTTCAACACCTTTTAGTACCCCAATACCGACTACAACTCCATTTCCTACATCAAACCCAACTTCTACCCCTTTTCCGACGAGTACACCGAACCCAACACCATACCCAACAAGTACTTCTCAACCTACATCAACACCGCAACCCACTGAGACTCTACAACCAACCTCCACACCAACACCTACTGAATATATTGATGATTTATATTCAGAAATAAGTAATGTTACAATACCTAAAGAACCCTTAATAAAATTAGGGGGGAAAGTAATTAGAAGAAATGTTGGAAATTCGAGACGTAGAAACAATTAGTAAGAAAAACCTAAATCACTCAAAAAGATCTTATAAAAAGAAACAAATTCTTTTATATGATACTAAAAGACGTATTGATGACTTTATCAATAAACTGAAACACAGACAAAACAGTCAGTATGAAGATTTACCTCACTTTATTATAAGTAAAATGGGGGACGTATATAGGTTATTAGACACCAAATACCATTCTAAAACATTTGGTGATAAAGAGATTGACTGCAGACAAATTAAAATTGCGGTTGAAAATCTTGGTTGGTTAAATAAAAACACAATCACTGGTTACTATAGTAATTGGATTGGTGATCCATTTAGGTCAGAACCCTTTGTAAGAAGTTGGAGAGATAAATTTTATTGGGATAGATATAGTGAACCACAAATGGAATGTTTAATAGAGTTATGTTTGGACCTCTGTAACACACATAATATCAAGGAAAGGATAGTTCCATCTAATGGTTTTATAGAAAAAATAGATAAATTCGAAGGAATTGTATGTAAATCCAACTTTTCAAATATTTATACAGATATAAACCCTTCGTTTAATTTTAAAAAATTTACGGAACAAGAAATTTAAAGAAAAAATGAACTACGATAATACAAAAAGAATGTTAAACACACTACGTAGACTTAATGAGTCAGTAGGTAGTGAGACGACTAAACTCATTAACGAACAAGAGGAAGAAAAAGAGTTAAAAGACACTATCACTGTTGTAGATGGTGTTGAGGTTAGGATTATTGCATCAAGTGAAGAAGATTTAGAACTACAAAATGATTCAAAAAGTGCAATTAGTCAAGTCATAGAAAATTTTAAAACACAAGTTTCTGACTTAGGAGACCTAAGACCAGGTTTAACTATACAAAAGGACCAAATTAGATTAGATGGTGTTTTACCTGATGTAGATTTAAATTTTGTGATTGTTGCTGGTACAGAAAAAGGGGTTTATCTGAACACAAGTATGTTAAAATTAACATATGACCTTATAGGGTCGATCGAAAAACTAATTAAATTCGAGGATGTATTCGCCGATGGGATGAATGACCTCATAACTCAAAGAAGAATAGACTAATTTATGGCACTTACAACAACAGATAAAAACCAAATAGAGAGGATTGCTAAGAGTGAGATCAAAAAGTTTCTTGATGGTACACAAGCACACAAAATAGTGGTTGATATGATCAAAAAAGAGATGAATACTCGTGATATTAATGGTAAGGTTGTTGAATTATCCACAAAAGTAGTTGTCGAGTTGTTTAAACAATTATGGCAACGTAAATCATTTTGGGAAGGACCATTAAAAAATGTTAAATAATTATTAATATGGCAAAAGACACTAAAGAGGCAACAATGGCAGGTTCCGCAGGTTCTTATGAAGCACCTTTCGGTAAATTTCTTTCTAAGAAAGAGATTTATAAGATTCACAACAAGAAAAAGTATAATGAAGAACCTGAAGAAGGTGAATTCACTGAGGCAACCACTTCATCGGTCTCTGCATCGGGACAATATGACGCACCATTTGGATCAGGTAAGAAAAATCCTTTGAAAATTGATGGACCAAGCTCAATTGTTAAAAGAATGAAAACAATGAGGAAAAATAACTTCCCTATGTGGGGAGGACCTGATGGTGTCTATGTTAAAGTGAAAGAAAAATGTAAAAAGTTTCCTTATTGTGACGAGGGAGACATAAACGCACTTGAATTCTACGAAAATGACCAAATTAACGAAGCCGTCACCACAATTTCAAAGAAATACGGTTTACCAATACACGAAGTAGAAAAATTAGTGATAAATGACATAAAACGTATATTTATATAATATGAAAGTTTCAGATTTAAATAAGATTATAGAAGAAACCATTTCAACCGAAATTAAGAAAACAATTCTTGAGGAAGGTAAAGGTAAAAAAACCGCTTATGTTATTAAGTGTGAAGGTGAACACGTCGAAGTTTGTCAGACTAAAGAGGAGGCAGATAAGAAGTGTTCAAAATACAATAAAGAGAACCCCGATAAGAAATTCATTATCGAGATGGAAACTTACGAGTCTAAAGAAGAACTTATAGATATGTTAGACGAGATGAGTGAAAAAATAGATACAGAACCCATGGAAGAAAACAAAGAAATTTCAGAAATAAACCAAGATCAAAACGAAAACGCATTTGTCCTTGCTGCGGACGCTGCGAGAGACAAAGGAGAAAAGGAGTTTGAATTTCCAAAAGGTAGTGGTAAGATGCATCCCGTAACAATCAAATCAGACATTGATGAAGATGAAGAAGTAGAATTTCACGAACAATTAGAAGAAAGTACATGTGAAAAATGTGAGAAAGATTTGTGTGAGTGTGGTAAAATGTATGAGGGGGACGATTCAATTAATGAAGATGAGAGTGGGGAGAAGGTTCTTCGTTTGTCAGAAGCACAATTAGTTGATATGATAACAAAAATAGTAAATGAAGCACATCCTGGTTTAACTGCGGTTCAAAACGCACATAAAGATTCAGGTAAACAAACAAAAGAACATATGGCTAACATCGACAAAAAACTTAAAGATACCCTTTCAATGGAAGGTAACGATAACCCTGAATTCCCGAATCAAATAGGTAAGGGAGGTCCTGATACATTAGATCCAAAAAAGGTTGTACACAACACTGAGGAAGAAAATGAAGAGACAGACTTAGAAAGAGGAGAACACGCGTTAGACCTCGACTATGATCAAGAACCAACAGACGAGTTCAAAGAAAGATTAAAGAAAGCATTAGAAGGTGATTCTACTACAGGTAACGAAGATGGTGGAAACACAATTCCTAATGATACAGGTAAGAAACTTACATCAACTGCGGAGAAAAGAAAAGATAGGTATGAAAATCAACCTATGTATAAAAAAGATATCCAACCAGTAAAAGTAGTTTCTGAAGAAAAAGAAGAAATAACTGAGACAGTAGAAGAAAAGAATGGTGTTTTAGAGGAAGAAATCAAAAGAATGAGAAATATTTCCTCTTATAACGAGAAGACTCAGTAATTTCCTGTTGTCTTTATTCTCTTTTTTTCTTACATTTTATAAAGAGATGGAAAATAAGGACACATATCTAAAATCAATACTACACGGTGATAATCTTACCGCACAATCCGAAGTATGGTATAAAGCATACGGTATCATGGTAGAACGTGTAGAATTATACTATGATTTCTTAAATTCCTTACATCTACTGATAGATAAAACTTTTTTGGGGTCAGATGTCCTTATTGAAGAAGAAGATCAGAGAAATCACTTTACATGGTGTTGGGACAAAACAATTGAAAACCTTTCTAAAGAAAAAATCTATCTTAATAAAAGAGGTATTCATTATGAGTACTTTTGGGATTTTTTCCTTGAATCTTACTACTATCCTCAAATGGATGAAGAAGAGGTTAAAATTGGAGAATATATTTTTAAATTGTTTGACTATAACCACTCGAAAACCCGTTCAGAATTAGGGGTACTTACAGAATTTTATAGATTATTAGACAAAAACCTCACCACTAAAACTTGACTTCGAAAAAAAAATTCCATATATTAGTATCAAAACCGTAAAAAAATATGGAAACGTTAGTCAGAATTAAAGAATTGGTTGAGAAGATGTCAGTAGACACTCACAAAGTTTTTGATAAGGGTAATAGATCTGCATCGATAAGAGCAAGAAAGTACGCACAAGAAATTAAAAATCTAATTTCTGTTTACAGAAAAGAAGTTTTAGACGAGATCAAGAGACATGATAAATGAAATTAAAACCTTTTTATTCATTTTAAGTGTTCTGTTTATCAGCAAACTAATCATTGAGTTTATTATAAAACTAATTCAACCGATTACAGAACCATTAAAATTTAACGACATTGAGAAAGTAACAATTTACCTATCAATATCATACATTATAACTTTTTTAATAACATAAGACGTGTTCGAAATAATCAAAAACTTAAAACCATATTTTCACTCATTGAGGGAAATAAAACAAAATGTCAGTTTAGACATTAAATTACCAGTAACTTGGAAATACGAAAAGATCGTTCAGGTGTATAAAACGATTACAATAAAAGTTCAAGATAAGAACGATAAACATACACTTATTTCTGTCATTTCTACCGCAACTGAAGATGGTTACGACACTACCTTTAATTGTGCAAAAGAAATAATAGATAAAAACATTGAAGAAGAAAAGAAAAGAAAACTGTTTGATATAAAAGTAAAAGAAATGAGATCAATGTTTGAGGAATTAGATCTTAATCAACTTGAAAAACTTAAAATAGAAGGAAATGTCAAAAAAACCTACGAAGGTGGAATTAAATTGGTTGAAGACGGAGATGAAAAAGGATCAGAAGGAGATAGTGAGTCACAAAAGGACGATGATCAACCAACTGAAAAAGATGAATAAAGATGATTTATTCAAACCACCAAAACCCGAACCCAAATTTAAAAAATTTATTAAAAAAGTACTTAAAGTGTTAGGTATATGAGTGAAGACAAAAAAAAGGGGGACATTCTAAATCAATTAGCGATAATCTCAGATTTAATAGAAAAAGTAAACATAGAAGTACGAAACAGTACGGTTCTATTTGAGGTTGATGATGAACAATACGATGAATTAAAAGAATATTTAAATTCTAAGTATGATGAGGAAATTGAAGAAGATGACAGCGGGACTTTTTCTATTTCTCTTGGGGAGGTAGTTTTCTTATTTAGTAAGAATAGTGTCTAAATAAAGTCTGACTATCATAACCTTTCTTTTTCAATATTATATAAAGGTTTTTTCTTTGGTTAGTGGTAACATCTTTAACAAAGATAAAATTACCCTTTCTTTTCTTTTTAAGTAGATCTTCTCTTAAGAATTCAAAAAGTCTCTCACTATCACTAATATTTTTATTACCAAACATTCTTACATCTTCTTCTATTTGTAAAAACATTTTATTATTTAATGTGAATATTTGAGCAATCTCACCCACCTCTCCTAATACCTCAAGAAGTTCATGATATCTAATATGTTTTCTTGATTTGTAATCAAATATTTTTTCTTCTCTCCAATAAGGAACCATCTCCTTTAGTCGATAACCTTTTTGATCAACTCCAGCTTCATATAATCTACCGTAATCGTCTCTTTTGGTTATGGTTTTCTTTTTTGCCCATCTATTATCAGGATATACCAGTGCTAATTCGAAATCTAATTTTTGATTTCTTTTTCCACCGTACTCCTTTATATATCTTGGTTTTTTCTCCGTCTTTAACTCATACCATAAGTCACGGATTGCGGGGAGACTAACAGTCTCATAAACCAACTTCTTTCTTTTCTTATTACAGAAAAGTATGATTTTGTATTTTTTCTTTTTCATAGTAAAGAGGAGAATAGAGAATATATACCGTATGCCGCTAAAACGACAACAACGATAAAAAAGATTTTTACATACTTCTCAGTACTCTCAATCTCTTTTAAGATCTCATCTCTCTCTTTCTTTTTCTTACATTTTGAACATGCCATACGTTAATATAAGTAATTTATAAGTATTTATCAATATGAAACTGATGTCACTTGTTGAAGAAGTATGGTCTGATAAGTACAAAGAGTCTATCGACTGTAATAATCCTAAAGGGTTTAGTCAAAAGGCACACTGTGCAGGTAAGAAAAAAAGAAACTTATCTGAAGTGGACCTAACAAATATGATTCACACAGACAAGGTAAAGAAGAAACACAAGAAAGAAATGAAGTATGGTCGAACTGAGGGAATCTTTAAAGACTTCGACATAACTAAATATACAGTTTTTCCACCACCCAAAAATGAATCAAAGAAGGTAAAAGAAGAGTTAGAGTTACTATCATCACTTCCTGAAGAATATGATTTTTCTAAGAAGTATGATAGAATTGTTCCATGTTTCGAGAAATACATAAAAGAAAAAGGTTATGATTTTTCTTCGGAACTATTAGAAGAGTTGGTTGAAAGCGCTGCGGGTATTATACTTGAATTGAAGATGCATTACAATCGACCGAGACCTCAAAAGATTGCAGAAAAATTAAACATGTCGATAGGTGGTATAAAATTAAAATCTGCAAAATCACCTTCATACCCATCAGGACACTCCGCACAATCAAGACTCTTAGGTGAATACCTCCACAACGAAACAAAAGATAAAGAGTTTTTAACTATTGCGGAAAAAATATCTTTAAGTAGAAATGTGGCAAGATCACATTTTGTAAGTGATTCGAAGTTTGGGGAAAAATTAGGTGTGGACCTTTACGAGTATTACAAAAACAAGAGATAAGGGGGTTGACTATAAGAGTTTTTTTGTGTACTATTTTACTATATATCTTAACACAATAATTTCATGATAAGTTACATAGGGGGAAAGGCGAGGATAGGTAAATGGATTGTTCCATATATACCATATGACATTGAAACATATGTTGAACCTTTCTCAGGTATGTTTTGGGTGTTTTTTAACATGGACCTAAAGATGTATCCAAATCTTAAAACCGTAGTTTATAACGATTTCAACAAACTAAACTCCAATTTGATGAAGTGTTCTCTTGAATATGATCGTTTACATGAGGAGTTAAATAAGTATGACGACTACATTCAAAAAAGATACGTTGATATCACCCCACCCGAATGTGCTGAGTTCTTCAGTGAGTGTCAAAAAGAAGTTTTTGATCCTAATTTTGTTATTGAAGAAGGTAAAGAATTCGATGCTGCTGTAAAGTATGTATTCGTACTAACACAAGTTTTCTCAGGTTCTAAACCTGAGACATCAACCTACACGGATTACAGAGGTAAGTACAGATGTAAAGTTCTCATATTTATGGATAAGTTAAAAAATTCAAATTATAGGGAACACTTTGATAAAATAAGTTTTGTTGAGAATTTGGATTTTGAAGATGTGATTGAAAAGTACGATTCAGAAAAATCATATTTCTATGTTGACCCACCATATTGGAAAACAGAAAATTATTATTCTAATCACGACTTCGATCGTGCAGACCATGAAAGGTTAGCGGAAAGTCTTAAAAGTATGGAGGGACAATTTAGTCTTTCTTACTATAATTTTAGTCTTTTAGAAAAATGGTTTCCATCAACACAATACAGATGGTCACGAAAAAACTTCAAAAAGTCGGCTAACGCGAAGAAGAACGGTAAACAAAATGACGCAACCGAACTTCTGATAATGAATTACGGTCAAAAAGAATATTATGTGGGTCAACAATTGACTTTATATGATATGAATGACAGTTTTCAGTAAAAAGAAAGATAAATATAAAAGTGAATTGGTACTTAGTAAGAGTGTCGCCAGGTAAAGAAAGACAATTATCTGAACAATTTAACACAGATATTGAACTTGGTGATGTCGTAGGGATTAAAAGATTTGTATGTCCCACAGAGAAACAAGTAAAAATAATTAAATCTAAAAAAGTAATAAGAGAAAGGGTTATCTACACAGGATATATCTATTTCGAAGCGGAACATGACCTTTCTCAGAATGAACTTAAGAACTTACCTTTCCTCCCAAACATATTTGGAATACTTGGAGACAAAACTCCACTTAAATTAAATAAAAGGGATGTATCAAGAATAATTAAGGAAGATCAAGAACCTGTTGGTTTAGATGTTGATTATATAACAGGTGAACATATTAAAGTAGTTGACGGACCATTTAAAACATTTGATGGTATAATAAATAAAGTTGAAGGTAACAGAGTTGATGTTGAAGTTAAGATATTCGGTAGACCAACAAAGGTATCACTTTCGAAAAGTCAAATTGATAAACTATAATGAGTCCTGAGGTGATTGTATACATCCAAAAACTTAAAAAATACTTTAAGACTAATAATGAGGCGAGAGAATATTTTATTGCAGATCTTGATCCCGAAGAATTTTTTGAATATTTAACAGATATTGCAGAGAAAAACTTCTTTGAAAAAGAAGATCCTACATTGAATATGGAACAGTTTGAAATAATTAAAAACACATTAAAATCAAAAAATATAATCAACAGGGAAAAGGAGTATTATGAACCTAAAATTTATATTGATAAACGAGGATATTGTAAAATTGGAGGGAATTAATGAAGTTACCTAAATATTATTCTTTATTTGAACCTGCGTATAGTGAAGAGATCGCGGGAGAACAAATATTTTTACTTAAGTATGAAAAGATACCATCAACTAGCGTTGATAGAACCTTATATACCGATAAAATACTAAAATACTTTGAAGAGAAAGGATTTAAACCATTTAGTAAACTAAGTAGTTTAGGTGGTAGAAATGGTACCCTTAGAGGATCTGATGAGGTTTTATGGGTTTGTGATAACAAAGAACTTCTTTTAAAAACAAAAAAAGACAAATCTTCTAAAGAAATGAAGGTTATGTTATATTATTCGTTAGAAAACGGTGAATTAAAAGATCAAATAGATATCAGTTTCTTAGACAGACATAAAATACGTAGGAAAAAGTCCACCATTTCATTAATTAGAGCTCAAGGTGGGGGTTATTTAGATCTTGAAGATTATGAAGTCAAAATTCCTAAAACTGACCTATCTTTAAATTACGGTGAAGAGTTCAAAAAAATACACGAAACCATAATTAATAAATTAAATAAAAAAGAAGAGAAGGGTATAGTGTTATTACATGGTGAACCTGGTACGGGTAAAACAACATATATAAAATACCTCAGTACTCAAGTAAAAACTAAGAATGTAATATTTGTTCCACCATCTATGGCGGAGATGTTGACAGACCCATCAATAATACCATTCTTAATGGACTATAGAAATAGTATATTAATTATTGAAGATGCCGAGAAAGTACTTGGATCGAGAGAAAGTGGATCAACATCATCTCAAAGTACATCAAACTTATTAAATTTAACAGATGGTATATTAGGTGATTGTTTAAACATACAGATAGTTGCAACATTTAATACGAAAAGAGACAACATCGATGAGGCGTTTATGAGAAAAGGACGACTTATTGCGGAACACAAGTTTGAGAAACTTAGTGTTGAGGAAACCAACAATCTTTTACAACATATTGGAAAAGATGTAGAAGTGAAGGAAGGTATGGTACTTTCTGACATCTATAATATAGATGTCGATGTTTATAAAACAATAAAAAAAGGTAAAATAGGATTTTAAAATGAAAGATTTAAACACAGAGGAGTTAACCTCACTTCAAAAGGAAGGAAAAAAACTATTAGTAGATTTTTGGGCACCTTGGTGCGGACCATGTAAAATGTTAATACCAAGATTGGAAGAACTTGAGGGTAAACACCCTGATATTGAATTTGTAAAAGTGAATGTTGATGAAAATAGACAGATTGCACTTGATTTAGGAATAAGAGGAGTACCAACAGTGATTACATTTAACGGTGAAGAGTTAAAAGATAGGTTTACAGGTGTTCAACCTGACGAAAAATACGTGGAGTCTATAAGTAATTTATAATGTCCGTCTGTATTTTCACATTATCTAATTGTTCTCACTGTAATAAGTTAAAAAAAAGACTTGAAATTGAAAATATCAAGTTCATTGAGTACGATTCAGATGAATATATACCGTTAATCGATCAAATTACCAAACAAATGGGTGAAATAAATTACCCAACTATATTCATAAAAAGAAAAAATAGTAACGATGGTGTTATATTAATACCAGGTGTAAACGTCGATGACGAGGACGAAATGATAGAAAAAATCAAGAAAAATATGTAAATTATAAGGGGAGGCAAAATTTGTCTCCTCTTTTTGGTTACAAGAAGCAAACTAAAAGTATTTATGTTAAAGGACTTTTAGTAGATGGCATTACAACAAATATATTGGGAACAGATTGCAACAGAAAATGTTGCTTCAGGATCAGTTATAAATATTGGTACTCCCTCATCATCCGTATCAAATATTTACGCGGAAAACTTCTATGTAAATGGAACACAAAGTTTAGTTGATTTAGTCGGTGGTGGTGTAGACGCGGGTGTTTTAGAATTAAATAACTTTACGGCTTCAGTATTAGACTCAATAGAACTTACAGGTTCAAATCTTACTGTTAAAGGTAATCTAAATGTATTAGGTTCTTTTACATCACTTAGATCTGAGACCGTAGTCTTAGACGACAATATTCTTGAACTAAATGGGTCAGAAGAAGCCTATGGTGGTTTATTAGTAACAGATCCTACAGGACCTAATTTAGAATCAGGTTCATTATTGTGGGATTCAACAATTGATAGGTGGATAGGTGGACCTAAAGGGTCTGAAATATATTTAACCACTGATGATGAACTACTTTATGTTTCAGTATCGGCAGGTGATTCAATTAACGAATTATCACAATCGGTATCTTCATCTTTTGACCAAGTTAATACTGATTTAACAACTCTTTCATCATCGATATCAGGTTCAATAAGTGAATTATCACAATCAGTATCCTCATCTTTTGATCAGGTTAATACCGATTTAACAGATTTATCGTCATCGATATCTACATCCATTAATGATTTATCGTCCTCAGTTGATACAACATTTACTGCCACTGAACTTAGGTTTGGTGAATTAGAAACCAAAAGTGGTTCACAAGATGGTAGGTTAGATTCGTTAGAGGTAGAAAGTGGGTCAATAAGATCAGATTTTAATGATTTTACTTCTTCGGTACCATTTGAAATTAGTGGTTCCGATATTTTAGGTAATACCTATGATAAGAGGTTTACTAAACTACAGTTTGACGATTCAACAGGATTAAACGTTACTGAACCGACTGATGGTACCGCATTTGTTTCTTTAGGGTCACACTTTAAAGATATTTTTATAGATGGACAACCTTTAATTAGGGCTACGGGTTCAGATGAATTAGAAATTACTTCAGAAGGTGGGTTGGATATCACAACCTCAACCACCGATACAAACTCCAACGGTTATAGTAAAGAACTTAAATTTAGTGTCACTAATTTATCATCATCTTTAGATACGAGAATAGATGATGTAAAAGGAAATGTTGATGCGATATTAGATAGTTCTGATGCAGATAAAAACAGTTTCAAAGAGATTGTAGACCTAATTAATAGTGTTGATACTGAAAATGACCAAGCGTTCGGTACGTTCTATACCGCAAGTAACGATAGATTTGATTCCTTGGAGGTTACAAGTGGATCACATGATGGTAGAATTTCTAATTTAGAAACTTTTAGTTCTTCTTTAGATAATACTTTTGCTACTGATGTGGAATTAACATCACTATCACAATCAGTAACATCTTCCATAGGTGAATTATCATCTTCATTGAGTGATGCGATTGGCGATGTACAAACGGAAGTTGAGTCAAGTAACATTTTCCAACAGACAGGTTCGTATTACGGTACACCAGAAAACTTACAAATATCAGGAAGTGGATTAGATTCACCCGACGGATCAATATCAGGAAAATACGGTGTAATAGTATCAAAATCACTACACGCAGAAAATATTAATATAGGGTCACCAACATCAAATGATTGGGGAACATTAGAAGGTTCATATTTCAACAATTTTGACGAGAATACTGATGTTTCGGAAATTGTCAGGTTCATGGCGGGATTATTATCACAGTCTGCACCTGACGCTTCACCAAATACTAAATATTATAACGGGTATAGTAAAAATACCTTTAATACTTCCACTAGTTCAGGTATTAATGGTTATATACCTAAAGGGACTACAAACCAAACCCTTTTAGATTTAATTAGTGCAGGACATGCTAGTGTTGGTGGTCAAATATTGGGGTCATTTGGGACTTTTTACACCAATTCTAATTACAGACATAACTTTACAAGTCTATCGGCAGGAAATACGTCAGTTAGATCATCTAATGATGGTGCATTATTTGGATTAGGGAAATTAAGTAGTGGTACACCAACCACATTCAGAGTTTCGGGTTCTTTTATATTTAAAAAGTTTGATCATAATAGAGTTTTACTTGAACAATCAAGTTCTAGTGAGATTATCCAACAGTCAGGTGAGGGAACAACAAATGGTGTTACTTTAGGTAAAATTGAGTCGGCAAACCCTGAATTAATTCCTGCGGGATACCAAGATGGTAAATACTTAAGTGTGTTTAATCCTACAATTCTAAATGCGGGTACAAACATCAATGATATAGGTTATTATCATATATCAAGTTCATTATCGATTGCAAGTGGGTCAAGTGACTTTACTACACCGATAGAAAATAATACTGAAATACTATATGGACCTATACCAACAATATCTTCGGGTATTGGATCAACTAATTTAGGTGTAAATGCAAATATCGATTCATATCAACAACTGACCGCAACATCAAGGTCATTGAGTGGAGCACCGTACTTACAGACAGCAACTTTCGACGCTTCAGGTTCGATATCAGGGACATTCAATAAGTTATATCAAAATGGTACACATGGTTCAATGACAGGTAATGGAGGTCAGAGAAACGCATCAGTATCTAATGGAAGAATATCAACCACAGGTGTATTTTTTGATACTACACTTACTAACCCAATTAATAATGGTGAAATACCTGATATTGATAACAAAATTAAATTGAATTCTACACTTAGTTGGAGTGCGGGTAATAGTTATGGAACTTCTGCAAACCAATCGGTTTCAATAACAGGTACTGGTTATGGTGGAAGCAATACGGACTCAGAAAGTAGATCAGTACACATATCGGGAACATTTGGTCAACCATCAGCAAGTGGTAGTTTACATTATTATGGTAGACCACAAACATATGACGGATCATCTAACACCTCTGAAAATTTTAGTGGTGAGGGTAGAAGATTAAAATTGATTGACAATTTACTTTCATTTGGTGGGACCCCTTGGGATAACACATACAATGAATACAATATATTAGGGACTCAAGACCTACAAATAAGACCCAATCGTTTAGTAAAACCTGGTGGTAATAATGGTTATTGGTTAACAAATCCAAGTTCTGTAAGTGACTATAAGTACTACGTTAGAAAATTCTCTACTTCAGGTACAAAAACAAGTATGAGTATTAATGTTAGTGGACCTTCATTAGTTTCATGGGATTCAACAAATAATAATTCGGCATCTGTCGTAATCCTATTTGAATCCTCAACAACTAACGTTTATCCAAACGCTAGATTTTATGACCCAACTAAGACATTAGAGAATTTTGTGGGAACAATAAGTTCTAATACAGATGGTACTAATCCATTTGGTTCTAATATTAATTTATATGGTAACACAGGTGGTTCAGGTTCAGGAGGTTCATACTCTCTACCAATGAGAAATTCAGATGGTATGTTCTTGAATTCAACCTATAACGAAATTATGGTATTGGTTAGATACAAAGGAGATCCAACACCTATAACGGCAATTAGTGTAAGTTTTAGTTAAATAGATGGCATACGATAAGAACATAAAATCATCAAGGTTCCTTCAAAGTAAGAGGTACACACACAACAATCTATTAGATTCACAAGAATCTTTTACGTCAGTATTAGATTTAAATAGTAGTGAAATTTATGTTGACCAAAATCTCATACCCTCATCAAACTTACCTTTTAGTGGTCAGTCAGATCATTTATCAGTTTATACTGATACAGGTACAAGTATAGATGTATTAAAATATTGGTATAGACATAAATTAACTAAATCTGATTTAAATAATGAGGTTTGGTTTTTCTTAGATCCTGTTGGTTCAAATAATGGTGTAGGAGCACAATTGATTAGTAATGATCAAGAAGTAAATTTCATTTCACCAAAATATGGTATATCAGGTTTGGCTAACTCCACAGTCGAGGATTCAACACCAGGTTATTTAATAAAACTATTTGTATCGACCAATTCTACATCACCATCAAATGGTGATTTAAGACAACCATCAACATACTCGTTTGATTATAAAACAGGTGTTGTACAATTTATAAGTGGTACACCATCAAGTAATCAATATGTATACATGAGTGTTTACCAATACGTTGGTGGGACATTAAGTGATAAATTAGGTGGTGGGGGTTCAGATGCAATACAAGACATATTCAAACCTACGGGTTCGTTTTATGCAACTACTAATGATATTCAGATTACGGGGTCTTTAGATTTTGCAGGACCTTTAAGAGTTACTGACGCATCTACGGGTGAAATATCTCTAAGAACTAATGCTGGTACAACTGATACAATCTCAATAACCAATTCACAAGGTGATGGTCCTAACGCAATATCATTGGATGCGACTGGTGGTGGTGTAAATATAAGTGCTTCTGAAGGTATAAAATTACAATCCACATTTGGAAAAGTAGAAATAGGAAATGAGTTAGAAGTAACTGGTTCAGTATTAATAAAGGGAGATTTGAAGGTGGAAGGTCAAACCACACTACAGTCTCAAGACATTACACAGGACTCATTGATTGTATCGGGGGCTATGAGTATCCTCCAAAATGAAATCAATTCACAAATTAAATCGGCATCTCTGAGTGTCGAGAATTTAGGAACCCTCGGAGATACCAATAATAATTCTGTTATTGACCTAGGTGGTTTCTAATAACATGGATATTTATAGTTAAATAAAATAATTAATTAAAAAAACTTAAAACTTAGAAGATGGCTCAAATTATTAAACACAGGAGAGGTTCGATCGGTGATGTTAAGACAACAACCACAAGAAATGGTGAAGTCCTCGTAGCGTCAGGTTCGATATCTGATCTATCAGGACCTTTCGTATTTATCGGGTCTCCCGCATCGTCTGACGAAGGCGTGGCTGGAGCATTCAACACAACAGCGAAAATTTATTCAGGTACAAACGCACCGACTATCGGAGTAGGTACTTACGGTTCAATTCTCGATGGTACTCCATTCTATGCTTCATCTGACGAGTCATTATACATTTTGAATAATGACGGTGTTGGTAATGAAAAATTAGATTTGACAGGTAACATTGAAGGTAATACCATAAACGCAACAACTATAACAACATTAAATTCAACTAATGTTAACACAACAAACGTTACTGCATCAGGGAATATTGGAGTATCAGGTACTACAACCTCTACAGGTAAAATTACTGGTGGTGATGACTTAGAAGTAACAGGTGATATTACTGGATCTAACTTATCGTTATCGGGTAATGCAAATATTGACGGTAACATTGTTTTAGGTGGTAATATTAATATTGGTAATGCAGATACTGATGATATCATATTTGCTGGTGAAATAAAATCTGATATTATACCCGATGCGGACGACACTTATAGTTTAGGTAGTGCAACTAACAATTGGAAAGATTTATTTGTTAGTGGTACTGCACACATCGGAACATTATCAACTGACGATATTCAGATTACTAATCTTACATTACCAGGAAACTTGATTGTAGATGGTACTACCACAACAAAAGGTCATACCACACTTGGTGATGCTTCAGGAGACAATATAATAATTAACGGTTCTTCTATTGATGTACCTAACATCCAAGCAGGTTCTGACAACAGTGTTGTGGTTTATAACGGAAGTTCATTAGTAACTGATGAGATTAACCCAAGAGTTTGGGGATCAACTTTAGTAGACGGTTCAGGAGCATCAACACAACTAGCATTTTGGAGTGACGGTGATTCACTTACTGCTGACGCTGACTTAACTTATAACTCAACGTCTAACGTATTAAGTATCGGTAGTTCTACTTTAGGAAATGATATAGTAGCCGCGAGTTCACTAACATCCAATGGAACTTCAGAATTAAAAGGTGATGTTGGGATTAACTCAGGATTAAACGTTACAGGTTCTGTACAATTAAAGAGTACTTTAAATGTTGACGCTGAGTCTACATTAGCAAGTGTAATTGTAGAAGATCTAACATCAGGTAGAGTAGTATTAGCAGGATCAGGTGGGGCAGTTGAAGATAGTGCAAAACTAACATTTAATGGGTCTTCTTTAGGAATTACTGGTGACGTTGACGCGTCAGGTGATATAGGAGGTGCTACGGCAACTATCACAGGTAACTCCACTATTGGTGGAACGTTAGGTGTGACAGGTAATACTGAAATCGACGGAACGTTGACAGTAAGTAATAATGTATCTATTCAAGGTAACTTAGAGGTACTTGGTTCAGCAACTAACGTAACTCTTCAGTCATCAACAGTAGAAATAGATGATAACATCATTAGATTAAACGCTTATTCTCCATTTGAGAGATACGCAGGTTTCGAGGTGATTGATTCAGGTTCGTCTAACGCATCTGCATCCTTACTATGGGATTCACAAAATGACTATTGGTCATTTATTGACTCAAGTGCACAATCAAGTAAAGTGGTTGGTACTGTAGCAGCGGCACAAGGGAGTGAAAGTAATTTAACACAACACACTATCAGTAAAGGTGCGGGTTCAAACACAATCTCAGACTCCTTATTAACTGATAATGGAACTACGTTATCATATAACACTAACAAGTTTCAAGTAACATCAAGTGATGGGGCAACTCTTATTGCAGGTAACGTTACAGTATCGGCGAGTGGAGGAGCAGACGCGGGAAGTAATAGTTCTGGTATTGCATTTAGAAATTCATCTAATGTACTTGGTTATGTTTCAACTTCTGAAACAACTGATGTATTAGATGGTATTTTAGGATATAAAAATAGTGATGGTTCTTTAACATTCTCCACTGTAATTGATGGTGGTTCATTCTAAGAACTAAATTAACATAGTAATTGAAAAAAAATCCCTTTAGAAATAGAGGGATTTTTTTTATTATCTAATATCGAAGTATTTATAAAGTAACACCTATATAGGTGTTTAAATAAGTGGTTTATACCACATGAAACATTAGATAACAAAACCATATATATGGGACAGACAGTCAAACTGCGTAGGAGTGCTGTATCTGGAAAGAAACCTTTAAACTCACAGATAGAGTTAGGTGAATTATCAGTAAACACAACAGACGGTAAACTCTTTTTCGCGAAATCAGGTTCCAACGGACCTTCCGTTGAAGAAATAATAACAACCAACACCGTTAATACGGGATCTGTAGAAGTTTCAGGTTCATTCACAGTAACGGGAAGTATAACAGCAACAGAGTTTACAGGTAGTGCATTAGGACTTACTAATGTACCATTGGCACTTTCAGGATCTGACGCAGCAGATCAGTCCATAGATGGAACTTTTACAAGAATTAAATTTGATGATTCCACAGGTATAAAAATAAGTGGAACCACTGGTGGTGACGCAACAATATTTCTCTCAGGTGTTTCATCTGAAAGTGAAAGTAGTGAAGGTAGAACCGCAAAACTTGAAGTAACAAGTGCGACAAGTACTTGGACATTAAATCACAACTTAAGTGAAAAACACCCCTCGATCGAAGTATTTGATTCGAACGACGAGGTTATTATTCCACAAAAAATTGAAGCAACGAGTGTAAATCAAGTTGTTGTAACTTTTGCAACCCCACAAACAGGTACAGTAACGGCAACTGTAGGTGGAGGACTACCGTCAATACAAAATAGTTATACTGGTAGGGTTTTATCGGTTGATAGTTCAGGTAATGCAATATGGAAAGACACAATATTAAGTGGGTCTGTAGATCTATCAACACTTACAGATACAGGTTCATTCAACACCTACACATCTTCTGCAAATGGTAGATTGTCTTCATTAGAAACAATAAGTGGTTCACACGATGGTAGATTAGATTCTATTGAACTCTTTACAGGTAGTATTGATGGTACTTACGCAACAGATGCAGACGTATCAGCAGTAATAAATGATTTTAACTCATATACATCCTCCAATAACACAACAAATACAACACAAGATGGTAGATTAGGTTCACTTGAAACGGAAAGTGGTTCTATTAGGACCACATTCAATTCTTACACATCTTCAAACGATACTAATATTACCACATTAGACGGTAGGTTAGATTCTATTGAACTCTTTACAGGTAGTATTGATAGTACTTACGCAACAGATGCGGATGTAACTGCACTAAGAAATGATTTAAACACACACACATCATCTAACAATACAACTAATACCAATCAAAATGGTAGGTTAGATTCACTTGAAATAAAAAGTGGTTCACAAGCCACAAGTATTACTAATTTACAAAGTTTTCAAAGTAATGTGGAAGCGGGAATAGAACTCACGGGATCAAATGTTACTGTAAAAGGAAACCTCTTAGTTAGAGGTACTGAAACAAGAGTAGACTCCACTACCGTGGATATTGCAGATAATATAATTTCATTGAATGGTAGTGGTGCGGTTAATGCGGGTATTGAAGTACGAGATACTGAGTCACCAGGTGTATTATCAGGATCACTTGTATATGATACGGGAGACAATCAATGGAAGGGTGGTATAAAAGGAAGTGAATTAAGATTGTTAGACACTAGCGATTTAAGTGTTATAAATACAACAACATCCTCTCTTGATTCAAGACTTGATCAACTTGAAACAGAAAGTGGTTCTATTAGAACAAATTTTAATGATTACACATCATCTAATGATACAACGAATACAACACAAGATGGTAGGTTATCTTCATTAGAAACTAAAACTGGTAGTCTTGATACCACTAATACATCTCAAAATAATAGACTACAATCTTTAGAGACTAAGACGGGAAGTCTTAATACTAAAAATACAACACAAGATGGTAGACTAAGTTCTCTTGAAACAACAAGTGGGTCACATGATGATAGATTAAATTCGTTAGAAACAACAAGTGGATCTCATGATGGTAGATTAGATACTGTTGAAGCAACAAATACCACACAAAACAGTAGACTAACTTCTCTTGAAACAACAAGTGGATCTCATGATGGTAGATTAGATTCTGTTGAAACAAAGACTGGTAGTTTAGAAACTAAAAATACTACACAGGATGGTAGACTAACTTCTCTTGAAACAAAAACGGGGAGTCTTAATACAACTAATACTGAACAGGATGGTAGATTAGATTCTATTGAACTCTTTACGGGTAGTTTGGACGCAACATTTGCTAGTGATTCAGACGTAACTGCAGTAAGAAATGATTTTAATACATACACATCTTCAAACGATACAACCAATACAAATCAAAATAATAGGTTAGGTTCACTTGAAGTAGAAAGTGGTTCTATTAGAACAAATTTTAATAATTATACATCATCTAACAATACAACTAATACTGAACAGGATGGTAGATTAGGAAGTTTAGAAACTAAAACTGGTAGTTTAGATAGTGATATATCCACATTAGATGGTAGGGTTGATTCTATTGAAGTAAAGACAGGAAGTCTTGAAACTAAAAACACTACACAAGATGGTAGGTTGGGGTCACTTGAAGTAAAGACAGGTAGTCTTGATACCACTAACACTGAACAGGATGGTAGATTAGGAAGTTTAGAGACTAAAACAGGAAGTCTTACAACAGATGTTACAACATTAGATGGTAGAGTGGACTCTATTGAAGTAAAGACAGGTAGTTTAGTTTCTGATATATCCACATTAGATGGTAGAGTAGACTCTATTGAAGTAAAGACAGGTAGTTTAGTTTCTGACATATCTACATTAGATGGAAGATTAGATAGTGTGGAGGCAGTAACAGGAAGTTATTTAACACAACACCCAAGTATATCTGCCGCTTCAAGTTCCGACAACAGTGGTAGAACATATATTCAAGATATCATATTAGATAGTAACGGACACGTAACAGGATTGTCTACCTCAACAGAAACGGTTGTTAATACTGACGAATTTGTTACTGGGGCAACATGGAATAATTCAAATGCGGCACTAACTTTTACAAGAAATGACGGTGACACATTCAATGTTACTTTATTGGATACATTATCTGATGTAACAGTTACAGGTGGTACATATAATTCAGTTAATCAAACTTTGACGTTAACCAAGAATGACGGAAATACTGTTGATGTAAATGGGTTTGCAATAAATACTGATGTAAACTACTACTTAACAGGGGCAACTTGGGCTACAGGGACAGGTATACTTACTTTGTCAGTAAAAGATAGTTCCGATGTAACCGTAGACCTTGACGGAAGATACCTAACATCATATAGTGAGACAGATACTTTAGACTCGGTTGTAGAAAGAGGATCAGTAACGGATAATACTATAACTGTAAACAGTCTAAGAACTAATACAGATTCAACCTATGATATAGGTCAAAACGCCACTAGATTTTTAAATGGTTATTTTGATAATCTACACGTTAAAGATAAATTACAAAATAATACAGCCTCTTACATAAACTACATATCTAATCAAGGACATAGATTCTATGTAGATGGTAACAATGATGATAATTCTCACAAGTTCCAAATACTATCTAATACAAATTCATATGATGTGAGTAATGTAATAGTGGATATTGATCAATCAGGTAATGCGACATTCGATGGTAATATTTCAGGTAATAACTTGTCAGGTACCAATACGGGTGATCAAGACTTAAGTGGGTATTTAACATCTTTCACTGAAACAGACCCTGTGTTTACCGCTCACGTAGCTCATGGAATAACATCAACTAAAATATCAAATTGGGATACCGCATATGGATGGGGTGATCACTCATTAGGTGGTTATCTTACTTCATTCACTGAGACGTATACTCAACATGAGAATATAAATGCTGCGAGTTCTTCTAATAATAGTGGTCGAACTTATATACAGGACATATTATTAGATGATAATGGACATGTTACTGGTATAACCACTTCGTCTGAGTCTGTTGTTAATACAGATGAATTTACAACGGGAGCAACTTTTAACACAAGTAATGGTGTTGTTACATTTACTAGAAATGATGGCGACACGTTTACTGTTGACATTGATGGTAGGTTCTTAACAAGTTATACTGAAACAGATACACTACAATCAGTGACCGATAGAGGTGCAACAACAACTAACGACATCACCATATCAAACGCAAGTACGCCTAAACTTGTTTTAAAAGACACTACTAATGACCTAACAGGTCAAGTGAGGGTTGCAAATAGTTACATGTATCTTAACATTGATAGTCCTGATTCCGTAGCTTCGACGAGATTGGTCTTCCAAACAGATGGTGTCACAGCAATGTACTTGGATCAAAACCAAAAAGCAACCTTTGAAGATGATGTAAATGTCAATGGTAATATTGATATGGGAACAAACATCATTACCGATACTAAAGTTGGTCAATGGGACACAGCATATGGGTGGGGTGATCATAGTCTTGGAGGTTACTTAACATCATTCACTGAATCAGATCCTATATTTACCGCATCTGCAGCATCAGGTATCTTAACATCCGATATAACTAATTGGGATACCGCATATGGATGGGGAGACCATTCACAAGCGGGGTACCTAACTTCATTCACTGAAACATATACCCAACATGAAAATATAAACGCAGCATCTTCTTCTAATAATAGTGGAAGAACATATATACAAGACATACTACTTGATAGTAATGGTCATGTGACAGGTTTGACTACCGCGAGTGAATCCGTAGTAAATACAGATGAATTTACAACAGGTGCGACTTTTAATAGTAGTAATGGTGTTGTTACATTTACTAGAAATAATGGTGGAGACACGTTTACCGTGGACTTAGATGGGAGATACCTAACTTCATTCACTGAAACATATACCCAACATGAGAATATAAATGCCGCGAGTTCCTCTAATAATAGTGGTAGGACGTATGTCCAAGATATACTACTTGATAGTAATGGACATATTACGGGGATTACAACCGCAACAGAGACAGTTACCGATAGTGGAAATGATAATGATATAGATTACATAAGTGGAGCGTCCTTTAATACAGGTACAGGTGTAATTACAGGTACAGGAACAGGTAATGCAGGATTTACAGTTGATATTGACGGAAGATTCCTACCATTAGCTGGTGGTACATTGACTGGTGATATTGATATGGCATCTGGAAAGGGTATTACCTTTTATGGGAATGGTTCGGGTGACCACGGAATATTTGGTCATGACTCCTCGGGTAATGCAGGTGATGACATAAGAATAAATTCATATCACAACGTACATATAAACTTAGATTCAAACAATAATAATACTACCTCAACCACTTTCTTTACAATAGGTCAACATGGTGGTACGGGGGCTTTAGGAAATGTATTTACTATTGATGGTTCAGGTAATGTTGTTGCAAGTGGTACAATAACCGCCTCTGGTTACAATGACAGTAATTGGAATACAGCATATGGTTGGGGAGATCATTCGTTAGGTGGATACCTTACTTCATTTACTGAATCAGACCCTGTGTTTACCGCTCATGCGGCATTTGGTGTTACCACAACTAAAATATCAAATTGGGACACTGCTTATGGGTGGGGTGATCATTCAGGAGCAGGATATTTAACATCAAGTTCAACACAAAGTAAATACTTAAGAAGTGATACTGACGATACTACAACGGGAGCACTAACAATAGGTGATGGTGGTAATCAAGCGAGACTTATATTAAAGAAGGCGGATAATGATACTTCTAACCACATTGAATTTTATAATGGAACGACTCGTATAGGTGAGATTGGTGGACAAGACACTACTTGGTTACGTATTAATCAAGAAACAAGTAAAAACATATACACACCAAGATACATAAGAGCCGACGGAGGTTTCTTTGTTGATGGTACAAGTAAAGGTATTAACGGAAGTGGTGATTTTATAGGTGGTAAGATTATAGGGGCAAGTGATGCGAATGTAACTAATTGGGATACCGCATATGGATGGGGAGACCATTCAACTGCGGGTTACATAAGTTCATTCACGGACACTAATGAATTTACAACAGGAGCAACGTTTAACGGGTCGAATGGTATTATAACCTTCACAAGAAATAATGGTGGTGATACATACACGGTAGATATAAGTTCAGTACTTACCGATATAAATGTCACTGGTGGTACATACAATGATGCCAACCAAACATTAACACTTAATAAATCAAATGGTAGTAGTGTAGATGTTACAGGGTTTGCGGTCGATACGGTTTTACATACGACGGGTGCAACATTCAATACAGGTAACGGTATAATTACTTTTACTAAGAATGGTGGAGCAACATATACTGTAGATATAGATGGTAAGTATGCGGAATCAGGTCACAATCACGATAGTACTTATCTGAAATTAGCGGGTGGAACACTAACAGGACAACTAACACATACATCAGATAACTTCCTAAGATTATTTTCGTCAACTAACGGAGCGGGTGCGGGTATAGACTTTTCTGATCATTCATCCCGATCTCAAATTGGTTCAATAACATATGTACATTCAGATACAGCATCTTATGGTAGTGGTAATGCATTTATAATTTCAGGTAGTGAAGCCAGTATGACCATACTTGCAGATGGTAAATTAATGTATAATGAGGGTATATATTCTAAACCCACTTCAGGAACAGGTGGAGGAACAAGAAAAGATTCTAATTGGGATACCGCATATGGATGGGGAGATCATTCGTTAGTTGGATACCTTACTTCATTTACTGAGACATATACCGCACACGAAGACACATCGACACTGAATGGTAATTATGGTGGTGGTAATAATGGGGTGGTTGTTGAAGATATAACTGTAGATTCCAACGGTCACGTAACCGCAGTGGGAACAAGAGATCTCGATGGTAGGTTTATGCTACAGGGTCAAGAACTCTCAGATCCTGATACTATATCAAACGGTGGTAATAGGTATAACCCAAATAGTAATAATCCAACTAATGAACATTATGCTATACTCACCTATGGTAATGGGGGTAATGTAACAGGTCAATTAGCAACTCATTTCCAAACAGGGGATCTTTATTCAAGAGGACATAATAATTCATGGTCTACTTGGAAAAAATATTTCAACACAGACGATTTCACAACAACTAATGT